>WNGR01002396.1_pt1 | contig 20599 bp, 18 predicted proteins | sample 5407581 | NCBI WGS metagenome assembly WNGR01 (sample SAMN13153383, study PRJNA577476) | soil metagenome | isolation source: 80 cm soil or saprolite under Garry oak tree replicate 2 | place: USA:California | collected 2016-06-15
TCAGACCTCTTCAACGCTGCTCGGCTCGCGCCGGGACAGGTCGATGCCAAGTTCCTCCGCGGCGCGGAAGACATCCTCGTCGGTTTCGCGCATCTCAATCGCCGCTCCGTCGCTCGAGAGGACCTCCACATTCAGGCAGAGCGACTGCATCTCCTTGATCAGCACCTTGAACGACTCAGGGATACCGGGCTCGGGGATGTTCTCGCCCTTGACGATCGCCTCGTAGACCTTGACCCGGCCGAGGATGTCGTCGGACTTGATGGTCAGCAACTCCTGCAGTGCATACGCGGCGCCGTAGGCCTCCAGCGCCCAGACCTCCATCTCGCCGAATCGCTGCCCGCCGAACTGCGCCTTACCGCCGAGCGGCTGCTGGGTGATCATTGAGTACGGCCCGGTCGACCGCGCGTGGATCTTGTCGTCGACCAGGTGCAGCAGCTTGAGGATGTAGATGTAACCGACGGCGACCGGGTCCTTGAACGGCTCGCCGGTCCGGCCGTCGAACAGCGTGGCCTTGCCGCTCGCGCCGACCAGCCGGTCACCGTCCCGGTTCGGCAGCACGCTGCCGAGAAGGCCGGTGATCTCCTCCTCCTGGGCGCCGTCGAAGACCGGAGTCGCCACCGCGGTACCCGGCGCGGCTTCCCCGGCGCCGATGTCGCGCAGCCGCTGCCGCCAGCCGTCGTCGCCGTCGACCTTCCAGCCCGAGTTGGCCACCCAGCCGAGGTGCGTCTCGAGTACCTGGCCGACGTTCATCCGGCCGGGCACGCCGAGCGGGTTCAGCACGATGTCGACCGGCGTGCCGTCCTCGAGGAACGGCATGTCCTCCACGGCCAGGATCTTCGCGATGACCCCCTTGTTGCCGTGGCGGCCGGCCAGCTTGTCACCGTCGGTTATCTTCCGCTTGGCTGCGACGTAGACCCGCACCAGCTCGTTCACGCCGGGCGGCAGCTCGTCGCCGTCCTCCCTGGTGAACACCCGGACGCCGATCACCTTGCCGGACTCGCCGTGCGGCACCTTCAGCGAGGTGTCGCGGACCTCACGGGCCTTCTCGCCGAAGATCGCGCGCAGCAGCCGCTCCTCCGGGGTCAGCTCGGTCTCGCCCTTGGGCGTGACCTTCCCGACCAGGATGTCGCCCGTGGTGACCTCGGCGCCGATCCGGATGATGCCGCGGTCGTCCAGGTCAGCCAGGACGTCCTCGGAGACGTTCGGGATGTCCCTGGTGATCTCCTCCGGGCCGAGCTTGGTGTCCCTGGCGTCGACCTCGTGCTCCTCGATGTGGATCGAGGACAGCACGTCGTCCTGGACCAGCCGCTGCGACAGGATGATCGCGTCCTCGTAGTTGTGACCCTCCCAGGGCATGAACGCGACCAGGAGGTTCCGCCCGAGCGCCATCTCGCCGTGGTCGGTGCACGGGCCGTCCGCTATCACCTGCCCGGCCTCGACCCGCTGGCCCTCCTCGACCACCGGCTTCTGGTTGAAGCAGGTGCCCTGGTTGGACCGGCGGAACTTGGACACCAGGTAGGTGGTCCTGGTGCCGTCGTCGTTCGCCACCGCGATGAAGTCGGCACTGGCCTGCTCCACCACGCCGGCCTGGTCGGCCGTGATCACGTCGCCGGCGTCGGTGGCGGCGCGGTACTCCATGCCGGTGCCGACCAGCGGCGCCTCGCTCCGAAGGAGCGGGACCGACTGGCGCTGCATGTTGGACCCCATCAGGGCCCGGTTCGCGTCGTCGTGCTCGAGGAACGGGATCATCGCGGTCGCGACCGACACCATCTGCCGCGGCGAGACGTCCATGTAGTCCACGTCGTCGGGCCTGATGTAGTCGACCTCGCCGCCCTTGCGGCGGACCAGTACGCGCTCGCCGGTGAAGCTGCCGTCGTTCTCGATGGGCTCGTTGGCCTGAGCGATGACGTGCCTGTCCTCCTCGTCGGCGGTCAGGTAGTCGATCTGGCTGGTGACCTTGCCGTTCTTCACCTTGCGGTAGGGGGTCTCCACGAAGCCGAACGCGTTGACCCGCCCGTAGGAGGACAGCGACCCGATCAGGCCGATGTTCGGGCCTTCCGGCGTCTCGATCGGGCACATCCGGCCGTAGTGGCTCGGGTGCACGTCCCGGACCTCGAACCCGGCCCGCTCCCTGGACAGGCCGCCCGGGCCGAGCGCGGACAGCCGGCGCTTGTGGGTGAGGCCGGCCAGCGGGTTGGTCTGGTCCATGAACTGCGACAGCTGGCTGGTGCCGAAGAACTCCTTGATAGAGGCGACCACCGGCCTGATGTTGATCAGCGTCTGCGGCGTGATCGCCTCGACGTCCTGGGTGGTCATCCGCTCCCTGACCACGCGCTCCATCCGGGCCAGGCCCAGGCGGACCTGGTTCTGGATCAGCTCGCCCACGGTGCGCAGCCTGCGGTTGCCGAAGTGGTCGATGTCATCGGTCTCGACCGGCACCACGCCGGCCGCCGACTTCATCTCCTCCTCGCCGGTGTGCAGCCGGACCAGGTACTCGATCGTGGCGACGATGTCGTCCTCGGTCAGCGTGCCCTGGCTGATCGGCAGCGACAGGCCCAGCTTCTTGTTGACCTTGTACCGGCCGACCTTGGCCAGGTCGTACCGCTTCGGGTTGAAGTACAGGTTCTCCAGTAGCGCCTGGGCCGACTCCCGGGTCGGCGGCTCGCCCGGCCGCAGCTTGCGGTAGATGTCGAGCAGCGCGTCGTCCTGGCCGGTGGTGTGATCCTTCTCCAGCGTGGCCCGCATCGACTCGAAGCTGCCGAACCGGTCCAGGATCTTCGCCTCGTCCCAGCCGAGCGCCTTGAGCAGAACGGTGACGCCCTGCTTGCGCTTGCGGTCGATCCTGACCCCGACGCTGTCGCGCTTGTCGATCTCGAACTCCAGCCAGGCGCCCCGGGACGGGATCACCTTGCAGCTGTAGATGTCCTTGTCGGAGGTCTTGTCGACCTGGCGGTCGAAGTAGACACCCGGCGAGCGGACGAGCTGGGACACGACGACCCGCTCGGTGCCGTTGATGATGAACGTGCCCTTGGGCGACATCAGCGGGAAGTCACCCATGAACACGGTCTGGCTCTTGATCTCGCCGGTGCTGTTGTTGATGAACTCCGCCGTCACGAACATCGGGGCGGAGTAGGTCATGTCCTTCTCCTTGCACTCCTCGGCGGAGTACTTCGGAGGCTCGAACCGATGATCACGGAACGAGAGCGACATGGTCCCCGTGAAGTCCTCGATCGGGCTGATCTCCTCGAAGATCTCCTCGAGGCCGGACTGGTCGGGGAGGTCCTTCTGACCGGTCTTCTTCTCCGCCTCGATCCGGTCCCGCCAGCGCTCGTTGCCGAGCAGCCAGTCGAACGAGTCGGTCTGCAGGGCGAGGAGGCCAGGAACTTCAAGGGGTTCGGTGATGCGAGCGAAGGAAACGCGACGTGGACCAAGAGAGGTGGCTGAGGCGCTGCGCGAGGCTGCCAACAGGGGTCCTTCCGAGCTGGTGACGGACGGCTAGCGCGCGCACGCAAAACGCCCTGCGGACACGCCGCGAGCGGTAATCTTGTAGGCCGAGGACGTCACAGTGCAGCGCAAATTAGCAGTGTAGTCTACGGACACACCGCTGGTCAACTGTACGCCTCTATGAGTTTCACAGTTGCAACGCAGCATCGCTCCTCCGCCGCAAAACGTCAAGCCCACGGACCGCTGTGTCGGCCCTGGAGGCTACGTGACTAACGTCACAGGCGGGTAAAGGTTTTGCGCCCATCGGGAGGGGGTATCTAAACTCTTCTGGCTGTTTTCCCGAGGTCTGGCGGGGCCGCGGCGCGAGCAGCCGCGCCGCCGCCGCGGCCGAGCTCCCGCAGTAGGGGCTCGCGCGGCGGGCGGCGCGGCTGACCTCGCTTACCGGCTGCTTTACCTGACCGTCACGGTGGCGCCGGCGCCCTCCAGGGCAGCCTTCGCCTTGTCCGCGGCCTCCTTGTTAACGTGCTCAAGGACGGACTTGGGCGCGCCATCCACCAGGTCCTTGGCCTCCTTGAGGCCGAGGCTGGTCAGGGTCCTGACCTCCTTGATGACCTGGATCTTCTTGTCGCCCGCAGCCTCGAGGATGACATCGAACTCGTCCTTCTCCTCGACCTCTTCAGCGGCGCCGCCGCCACCGCCGGCCTGGGCCGGCCCGGCCACGGCGACCGGGGCCGCGGCCTTGACGTCGAACGTCTCCTCGAACTGCTTCACGAACTCAGAGAGCTCGAGCAGCGTCATCTCCTTGAACGCGTCGAGCAGTGCGTCGTTGCTGAGCTTCGCCATCGTGGTGTTTCCTCGTTCCTGGTTCCTTCGTAGTGCGAGCGACCCGCGCCACCCGCATGGTTCTTGGCTCGCGCCAGGTTCACCGCGGCGACCCGGTCAGCCTTCCTGGTTGTCAGGCCCGCCCGGCGCCTGGCCGGCCTCCTGGCCGTTGGTGCCGCCCTGGGTGTCAGTGCCGCCCTGGGCCTCGGCGCCGCCCTCGCTGGCAGCGCCGCTGGATGCCTCACTGGCCTGCTTCTGCTCCAGCGCCGCGAGCAGCCTGGCCATCTGGCTCGGCAGCGCAGCGAACGTGGCCGCCGCGCCGGACATCGACGCCTTCATGGCGCCAGCCAGCTTGGCCAGCAGCACCTCGCGCGGCTCCAGGTCGGCCAGCTTGACGATCTCGGCCGGGGTTATCACCTTGCCGTCGAGGACCCCGCCCTTGATCACCAGGAACGGGTTCGCCCGGGAAAAGTCACGCAGCCCCTTGGCCGCCTCGACGACGTCGCCCTGCACGAAAGCGATCGCCGACGGGCCGGTGAGCAGCTCGGTCAGCTCCCCCGCCACGCCCGCGTCGCTGGCGGCGATCTTGGTGAGCGTGTTCTTCACCACCGCGAACGTGGCGTGCTCCCCAAGCGACCGGCGCAGGTCGCCGAGCTGGGCCACGGAAAGGCCGCGGTACTCGGTCAGCACCGCGCCCGACGAGCTCTGGAAGCGCTCGGTCAGCTCAGCGACCGCGGCCACCTTGTCCGCCCTCGCCATCAGAACCTCCAGGAGGGGATCGCCGTCTCCAGGCGGCAGCGGAATCGCGCCGCCCGGCGTGTCGCATCGGTCAGATGGACCGGCGCGCTGCATACAATTGCCGCATATACCAGGGCCGGGCTGGGCTCTGGGCTAGGTCGCGGAAGCGGTTTGGCGAAGCTGACGGCTTCGGCCGTTAGAGCAGTCACGGGCTCCCCTCTCATTCCGGTCCGCCCCCACAAAGTGGGACTACGGCTATACCTTCCGGCGCCGGCGAAGGGCAGGTGAGTTGCGAACGCCCCGGGCGCAGGCGCACCGGGGCGTTTGCCGCGATCTGGGACTGAAGAACGAGTCCGGCGGCTTAGCTCAAGTCACCTGCGCGGGCCGCCCGCTCTCGCGGGGCCTTCGGTCACCGCGCGGTGAGCACGGTAACGGCCGACGGTCTTTGGCAGCGGTAAGAATACGCGGCACCGGCCCTGCCGCCAAATCAGTTAGCCGGCGACGGCCCCGTCGAACTCGTCCGCAAGGCCGCGGGTGACGCTCGGGTCGACCGGGATCCCGGGGCCCATGGAGGTGGTGACGGTGACCTTCCTTAGGTACCGGCCCTTGGCCGCGGCGGGCTTGAGCCTGACCACTTCCTCGAGCGCGGCGGCGTAGTTCTCCACCAGCGCCCGGTCGGTGAACGACCCCTTGCCGATCACGAAGTGCAGGTTGCCGTGCCGGTCCACGCGGAACTCGATCTTCCCGCCCTTGATGTCGCTGACCGCCTTGCCGACGTTGGCAGTCACCGTGCCGGTCTTGGGGTTGGGCATGAGCCCGCGGGGGCCGAGAACCCGGCCGAGCCGTCCCACCTTGCCCATCAGGTCGGGTGTGGCCACCACCGCGTCGAAGTCGAGGAATCCGCCCTGGATCCGCTCGATCAGGTCGTCCGCGCCGACGAAGTCGGCGCCGGCTGCCTCGGCCTCCGCGGCGCGGTCGCCGGTGGCGAACACCAGCACCCGCGCGGTCTTGCCGGTCCCGTGCGGCAGGTTGACGGTCCCGCGCACCATCTGGTCGGCCTTGCGCGGGTCCACGCCGAGCCGCAATGCCACCTCGACCGTGGGGTCGAACTTCGTGGTTGAGGTCTTCCTGGCCAGCGCTACCGCCTCGGCCGGGCTGTACAGCCTGTCCTCAATGAGCTCGTCCGCCTTGCGGTAAGCCTTGCTGCGCTTCATGTGTCAGTCTCCTTCTTCCTTACGGAGGTCGTGGTCATCGGGCCAGCGCCTGGCCCTGCCACTGTGTGGGATGCCGGGTGGGTGGGATGCCGGGTGGGTGGGATCGGGCTAAAGGAGTCAGCCCACCACCGTGATGCCCATCGAGCGGGCTGTCCCTGCGATGATCTTCTCTGCCGCGTCCATCGAGTTGGCGTTCAGGTCGGCCATCTTCACCTGCGCGATCTCACGCAGCTGGGCCGTGGTCACCGTGCCCACCTTCGTCTTGTGCGGCTCGCCGCTGCCCTTCTCGATGCCCGCGGCCTTCTTGATCAGTTCGGGCGCCGGCGGCGTCTTGGTGATGAAGGTGAACGACCGGTCCTCGTAGATGGTGATCTCTACGGGGATGATGTTGCCGCGCTGCGACTCAGTGGCGGCGTTGTACTGCTTGCAGAAGTCCATGATGTTGACGCCGTGCGGGCCGAGAGCCGTGCCCACCGGCGGCGCCGGCGTGGCCTGTCCCGCATTCAGCTGCACCTTGACAACCGCAGCGATCTTCTTCTTCCTCGGAGCCATGTTCTTGGGGTCCTTACCTCACTGGCTGGTCTAGCTGGTCCTACGTGCTCGGCGGCCTTCGCTCAGATCTTGCTGACCTGATGGAAGGACAGCTCAACTGGTGTCTCCCGGCCGAAGATCGAGACGAGCACCTTGAGCTTCTGGGTGTCGGGGTTGATCTCGTTCACCGTCGCGGGAAGCGTCGCGAACGGCCCGTCCATCACGGTAACGGACTGGCCGACCTCGAAGTCCACGGAAGCTGCGCGCAGCGTCTCGGCCTTCTTCGCCGCCTTCTCCTCGGGCTCGGGGGCGAGCAGAACCGCCACCTCGTCCAGGCTCAGCGGCGATGGCCGGCTGGACAACCCTACAAAGCCGGTGACGCCCGGAGTATTCCTGACCGCAGCCCAGGACTCGTCGGTGAGGTCCATCCGGACGAGGATGTAGCCGGGCAGCACCTTCTCCTGGACCTGCTGCCGCTTGCCGCTCTTGATCTCGGTCACCTCGTGCGTGGGCACCTCGATCTGGAAGATGTAATCCTCCATGTTCAGCGACTGGGTACGGCTCTCCAGGTTGGTCCTGACCCGGTTCTCGTACCCGGCGTAGGAGTGCACCACGTACCAGTCACCGGGAAGCAGCTTCAGCTGGGCCTTGAACTCGGCCACGGGGTCGGCAGCGCCGTCGGCCTGAGCCTCGGCGTAGACATCGGCCTCGGCCTGGGCCTCGGGCGCAGCCGCGGCCTCAACCACGGCTTCGGGCCCGGGCGCGGCATCAGCCGCGCCGGCCGCATCATCCCCAAGCTCGGCATCAGCCTCAAGCTCGGCATCGGCCGCAGGCACGGCCTGATCGCCTGACTCGCCGTCGGTGCCACGCTCGGCCGGCCCCTGGCCGTTCTGCAGTTCGGACTCGGACACAGTAACTCTTTCTCTCCGCTCTTCCTGGCGGGCTCATCCCGGGCGCCAGCCCGGCCCTCCCGGCGGCCCGTTAGACCCTTACCGCGAGGCCTGGTACCGCCAGGCTTCCGTGATCATGCTGCCACCCGGCACGCCGATCACTGCTCGGCCAGTCATCACCTCAGCCGAAGACGGCAAAGACCAGCTTGGTGAACCCGTAGTCCAGGCTAGTCACGATTGCCACCATCACCATGATGAACACAAGCGCGACCGTGGTGTAGGTCCAGAGCTCCTTGCGGGTCGGCCAGATCACCTTGCGCAGTTCGGCGACGATCTGCCGCACGAACAGCGCCGGGGTGGTCCGGCCCGGCTTCGCGGGCCGCCCCGGCTTGGCCGACTTCTGCGCGGCCGTGCGTCGTGTCTGAGTTGCCATGTCCTCACCTGAGCAGCGCTGATCACTAACCGGCTGACGCCGTCGGCCCGCAGCGTGCACGGACCGCACTCGCAGGGCAGGAGGGACTCGAACCCCCAACCGCCGGTTTTGGAGACCGGGACTCTAGCCAATTGAGCTACTGCCCTGTGGCGGTGCTGGCGCGACAGGTGCTTCCCGGGACGGTCGTTCGGGCATGCACCGGCCACTGGTGGACCGCCACCAGTTGATGAAGTGTACGTTGCCGGAAGCCCCGCCGTCGAACCACCACCGCAACCGGCACATGATCGCATCCGTGACCGGCATCCACCACGGAAAGCCGCGATAACGCCCGGAGCGTGCCGCTGATTCCGCACCCGGGCGCTGGCGCTGGGGGCGGGATGCAACGATGGTGGCATGGCTTCCTCTCAGCAAAGGATCTCGGCCAGGGTAGGAGCGATCACCGAGTCGGCGACGCTCGCCGTGGACGCCAAGGCGCGCGCGCTCAAGGCCGCGGGCAGGCCCGTCATCGGCTTCGGCGTCGGCGAGCCCGACTTCCCGACTCCCGGCTACATAGTCGAGGCCGCGCAGCGCGCGTGCGCCGAGCCGAGATACCACAAGTACTCCCCCGCGGCCGGCCTGCCCGAGCTGCGCGAGGCGATCGCGGCGAAGACGAAGCGCGACTCCGGGTATGAGGTCGCTCCCGGCCAGGTGATCGTGACCAACGGCGGCAAGCACGCGGTCTACGAGGCGTTCGCCGCCCTGCTCGACCCCGGCGACGAGGTACTGGTGCCGACGCCGTACTGGACCACCTACCCCGAGGCGATCACGCTCGCGGGCGGGACGCCGGTCACGGTCATGACCGACGAGAACTCGGGCTACCTCACCTCGGTGGCCGACCTCGAGGCGCACCGCACCGAGCGCACGAAAGTGCTGCTGTTCGTCTCGCCGTCGAACCCGACCGGCGCGGTCTACCCGCCCGAGCTCGTGGCCGAGATCGGCCACTGGGCCGCCGCGGCGGGCATCTGGGTGATCACCGACGAGATCTATGAGCACCTGGTCTACGGCAACGCACGGTTCTCCTCGATCCCCGTGGCCGCGCCCGAGATCGCGGAGCGGTGCCTGGTGCTGAACGGGGTGGCCAAGACCTATGCCATGACCGGCTGGCGGGTCGGCTGGATGATCGGCCCGCCCGACGTGGCCAAGGCCGTCGCGGACCTGCAGTCGCACATGACGTCCAACGTCTGCAACGTGGCCCAGGCCGCCGCGCTCACCGCCGTTTCCGGCGACCTGTCCGCGGTGGCCCGGATGCGGGAGGCGTTCGACCGCCGACGGCTGCTGATGACCGCCATGCTGAACGAGATCCCGGGCGTGGTCTGCCCGCTGCCGGACGGTGCCTTCTACTGCTACCCGTCGGTCAAGGGGGTGCTCGGCAAGGAACTCGCCGGGCGCAGGCCGGAAAACACCACCGAGCTGGCCGGGCTGATCCTCGATGAGGTCGATGTGGCCGTGGTGCCCGGTGAAGCGTTCGGGACCCCTGGCTACTTCCGGCTCTCTTGCGCTCTCGGCGACGCCGACCTCGAGGAAGGAATCACCCGGCTCGGCAAGCTGCTCGCTCAGGCCCGCTGACCCGGCCGGGCTCAGCTGACTCCGGGCCGGGCAGGCGAGGCCAACCCGCGCCCGCTCGCCGAACTCCCCAAGGCGCACCTGCACCTGCACTTCACCGGGGCGATGCGCCACTCCACGCTGGTCGACCTGGCCCGCGAGCACGGGGTGCACCTGCCCGAGGCCCTCGCCGGCGACTGGCCACCGCGGCTGAGCGGGACCGACGAGCGCGGCTGGTTCCGGTTCCAGCGGCTGTACGACATCGCGCGCTCGGTCATCCGCACCGAGGCCGACGTGCGGCGGCTGATCCTCGAGACCGCGGCGGACGAGCGGGACGAGGGCTCCGGCTGGCTCGAGATCCAGATGGACCCCTCGGGCTACGCGGCCAGGCTCGGCGGCCTGACGCCCACGGTCGAGCTGGTGCTGGACGCCGCCGCCGCGGCGACCGCGGCCACCGGTGTCGGGCTCGGCGTCGTCATCGCGGCGAACCGGACCCGGCACCCGCTCGACGCGCGCACGCTGGCCCGGCTCGCGTCGGCCCACGCCGGGCGCGGCGTCATCGGCTTCGGCCTGTCCAACGACGAGCGCCGCGGCGCCGCCGCCGAGTTCGCCCCCGCCTTCAGGATCGCGGCGCGGGCGGGGCTCATCGCTGTCCCGCACGGCGGCGAGCTGTCCGGCCCGGCCAGCGTGCGCGCCTGCCTGGATGATCTGCGCGCGGACCGCATTGGCCATGGCGTCGCAGCCGCGCAGGACAAACCGTTGACCGAACGCATAGCTGCGGCAGGCATCACCCTCGAAGTGTGCCCGGTGTCCAACGTGGCGCTCGGGGTCGCCGCCACGCCGGCCGACGTCCCGCTGCGGACCCTGCTCGCGGCGGGGATCCCGGTGGCGCTCGGTGCCGACGACCCGCTGCTCTTCGGCCAGCGGCTCACCGCCCAGTACCGGCTGGCCCGGCAGGCGCACGGCCTGTCCGACGGCGAACTCGCGGAGCTTGCGCGGATGTCGGTCCGTGGCTCGGTGGCCCCGGCCGAGGTCAGGTCGCGGCTGCTGGCCGGGATCGACGCCTGGCTCGCGAGCCCGAACGCAGGGCACCCAGACACGGAGCCCGGCTCCGCCGCCGCCCTGGCGGTGTCTGCCCGGGGGGACACTGTGCACCCTGGGGACACCCCAGACCCCGGTGGCCCGGAGCCCCCGGCTGTGGCCTCAGGCCACCGAGGAGCGCCAGGAGGGCAGGATCTCGTCGATCAGTGACTCGGTCTCCGGGGCCATCCTGGGCAGCACCTTGTCCAGCTCCGCCCGCGCCGACACCTCGTCCACCACCGAGCGGAGCATGAGCTCGTCACCGGTCGCGTCGGCGGCGAGCAGCAGGTCACGCCAGAGCATCTCGTCGTCGAACGCGAGCCGCAGGCCGGCTCTGGCCGCCTCCATCGCACCGCTGGGGTCACCGGCGGCTCGGCGCAGCACGGACAGCCGGTGCGCCGCATCGGCGACCAGGGCGGTGGTCTCGTTTTCCAGGCTGCTGGTCGCGAGCCACGCGTAGCGCCCGGGACCGCGACCCTCGAGCAGCGGGCCGCGCACCTCCTCAAGCGCCCGCTCCAGGTGTCCGGCCTCGGAGGTCCCGCCGCGAACGGAGTCCTGCACGGCGCGGCCGACCAGCGCGCGGAACACGTTCCAGTCCACCCGGACCTGCGGGCCGAGCCGCATCCGCCCTTCGGTGTCGGTGACCAGGCTGGGGCGCCCCGCGGCGTCGGTCCCGAGCCAGTCCCGCACCCGGGCCAGGGATGCGTCCCGCACCTCGGCGGTGACGCCGCGCGGCCAGATCGCGCCGGTGAGCACGTTCGGGTGCACCCCGGCCGGATTCGCGGCCAGGTACACAACGATCTCAGTGGCCAGGGCCACCCGGCCGGCCTCGATCACCCCCGGTGCGACGACCGACACCGGGCCCAGCATCGAGACCTGCACCGGCATCACCGCACCGGGCACCAGCTGGGCGGGGGGCGCCGCGCCGGCCGGCGCGGTCCGCGCGGGCACGCCCGCCTGCTCGTCCGCGGCACGGAAGAGCTCCACGACGGCCGCGTACTGCTGCGGGGGAAGCAACTGCGCCTGAACGTCGAAGCCGAGCAGCCCGGCGCGCAGCCGCCCCTCCGCGTTGACCTCCCAGGTCCAGGTCGCCTCGGCGACGTCGCCAGCGACGACATAGCCCGCGGCGGTCCGGTGCCCGGCGCGGGCCAGGGCGACCAGCCGGTCCCGTTCCGGCGCGGACGGCGGCTCGGCCATGATCAGGTACTGCGGCATCCAGGCGGCGGCGCGGATGCCGCGGCAGCGCCCGGTGAGAACCGAGCCGACGCCGGCCGCGGCCAGGGCGGCCTCTGCGTCAGCGGCGCGCGCCTCCAGGTCCGGCAGCGCCTCGGCCAGCGTGGGCACCGCCCGGATCCGGTCGGGCGCGATCGTCACCAGCTCCTCGCCGAACCCGACCAGGATGACCTGCATCCGGTCCGACCACAGATTGGTGGCCAGCTCTACCGCGATCGCGGCCAGCGCCGCCTGCACCGTCGCGGGGGGCCCGGTGACCGCGATCAGGCCCTGGGCGGCCTCCAGGTCAACCAGGACGCGCCCGGTGTCGTCGGTGCCGATGGAGACCAGCCCGGGGAAGGGGGCGAGCGCAGCCCTGCCCGGCCCCTGGATGCTGAGGTCATCCGCGGCGTCCCGCGGCAGCCGCCACACCTGGCCGTCGGCGCCGGCCAGCCACGGCGCTGGCGGGTTCGGATCCGGCGGCACGACCCACAGGTCCAGGCTGCTGGAGCCGAGGCGCGCGGCGAAAACGTTCGGAAGCGTCGCGCCCGCATCGTCGAGCGCTCCCGACAGCTGCCGGAGCGCGTTGTCGAGCAGCCTGGCCGACGGCTCGGCGGCGCCGAGCCGCAGCGCGGCCTCGGCGAGCGCGGCGTCCGGCGGCGGCGCGACCACGCGGCGGCCGAACGCGCGCCGCCACAGCTGCTCGCGGCGGCGGCGGCCCAGCGCCGCGAGCACGCCCGCGGCCAGCAGCGACGCGGCCGCGAGCTCGTGGGGGTAGCGGGAGAATGCCGTCTCGGCGTGGCCGGCCGCCGCGGTGGCGTCATGCCGGGCGATCCCGCCGGGACCCGCCTGGGTCTCGGCCGGCTGGCGTCCCGCGGCCTGGCCCGGCAGCGCCTGACCGCCCGGCGGCTGGCCCGCTGCCGCGTCCGCGCGGTCACCGTGCGGCCGCACGATCTCGATGCCCGGGCCGTGGGCGTCGGCCGGCATGCGCAGGCTCCAGCCCGGGCGGATCAGGCTGGCGATGGTGAGCCTGGTCCCGTCGGGCTGCACCCGGCCGGAGTTCAGCTCGAAGATCTCCGGATAGCGGCGACCGTCGCCGAGGTGGTTCTGGGCGATCTCCCACAGGCTCTCGTGGTAGCGGCCGACCGGCGGCTTCACCACGTAGATCTTTTCCGCGCCGTGCTGGTGGGCCGGGGCGGCGGCCTCAGCACGGGCCGCACTGGCGGCGGCCGGGCCGCTGCCGAACGCCTGCTGGTCAGCGGCTGGGGGCTGCGCGATCGCGGTGGCCGGGGCATGCGGCCGCGGCGGCGCCTGGTGGCCGAACGCGGGCGACAGCGCGGCCGTGGCCGTGAACAGCAGCAGGGCCGCGGTGACCAGCCGGTGCGCCACTGCCTGGGTGCCTCCCGCCAGCGGGACCCGGGCCGGCATGCCCGCGTTGCGCACTGCGGCCCGGATCTCGGCGATCACGCACCAGACCAGCTGCAGCCAGGCCAGCCAGACGATCACGGTGAGGATCTTGAGGACGGCGAGGCTGTCGAGCCGGCTCGTCAGCACCGAGAGCGTCGGCGCCGAGTGCGGCCACGGCAGCCCGAACACGGTGACCAGCGCCAGCGGCACGCCGGCGATCAGCACCGCCAGCGCGATCACGGCCAGGATCCCGGCCAGCACGTCACCGGCCGACCGGCGCCGCGCGGCCACCGGCCGCCTGAGACCTGGAATCGGCGGCGCCATCAGCAGCCCACCCCCTGATTAATCCCGAACTCCGCGCACGCGCTCTCGTGCGCCTTCATCGTGAAGCTGCCGAAGGCCGTCGTGATGACCGGAGTTGTGGTGACGGAGACAAACACGGTTACCTGCCTCGGGCCTGGGCCCTGGAATGTGCACGGCTGTGTCATGGCGGCGTCGACCCCGCTGGCGCGGTCGTAATTCTGGATGACCTGCTCGGCGTGGTCACAGGCCTGGGCGGTGTCGATTTGGACCTGACCGTTGCGCAGAGCGGCTACGTCGATGGTGTCAGCCGCCGCGCGGGCCGCCTGCTCGGCCAGGTCCGCCGCCCGTTCCTGCGCATTAATCGCGTTGCCGAGATCGACAAGCAGGCTCGCCAGGGCCAGCGCCGTGATCGCGAAGAACACCACGAATATCGTGAGTGAGCCGCGGTCGGCCCCACCCGTCCAGTTCACGCCCGCCCGGTTCACGTCAGTCCGCACCTCTGGCTCCATCAGAACGTTCTGGCCACGAACTGGTCCAGCGGGGCCACAGCGAAGCCGTTGATGGCCACATGGCCGAAATCAAGGAACGTCAGGTCGAGCGAGCAGTGCAGGGTAACGGTCACCGCGGTGCTGCCCGGAGCGAACCCGTTCACGATGACGCCCGGGCACAAGCCGTTGATGTCGGCGTCGACTGCCGCCCTGGCGTCGGCATCGGCCTGGCCGGGGGTGCGTGCGACCGAGGCGGCCCTGGCGGCGTCCCTGGCCGCGCCGTCCACCTGGCCGTGCCCCTCCACCACCCGCCCGGCCATGGCAAGAAACAGCCACAGCACCAGCAACAGCGGCACGAGCAACACGAACTCGACTGTCATCGTGCCGCGCTCGGCCCGGCGCGTCAGATCTTCCTGCCGCGCGGACCTCTCCCGCTGGGCGAGCCATGCCCGCCGCGTCAGTTGCACAGCTGCCCGCCGTCCAGGTCGGGCCGGAAGCATTCGATGGGCCCGCCCGCCGTCTCGTGAATGGTCAGGTTCAGTCCGAACAGGATCGAAGCCGCCTGCCCGGTCACCGTGACCCGCACGTTGCTCCCGGATTCGGAGGCCATGGCCGAGATGCCGTTGCCCAGCACCTTGGTGCCCAGGCCGCTGTAGTAGCTCTCCGCCTTTTGCTGGGCGTCCGCCTGCCAGCCCGGCACCGTCTCCGCCTCGTCCCTGGCCACCCGAGCGCCCACCTGAGCGGCGGCCAGTGCCACCTGGCGGCCCTGGAAGTACAGCGCGTACTGGATGGCCAGCCAGATCAGCGCGAGCAGCATCGGAGCGAGGATCGCCAGCTCGATAGCGCTCGCGCCGCGGTCCCGCGCGGATCGCCTCCGGATGCCGCGCCCGCAGACTCCTACCGGACGTGCGCCGGCCATTAAGGGATCTTGCCGTTGTTGGTCTGGATCTCTGTGTTGCGATTGTTGACAATATTGGTGACGACGAAGAGTACCGCCGCCGCCAGGCCAACCAGGATCGCGGTGATGATGGCCAGCTCGATCGCTGAGGCACCGGCATCGCGGTGCCTGCACGCTTCCCGGAACTTGGCGATCCGGACGCCCAGGACCGCGCGCGCGAACTGTGCCTGCTGAATCAGCATGGCTTTCCCTCCAGTCGTTAGAACCCGAGCAGCACCCGCACCGCGGGGTAGATGAGGAAGACCAGGAACGCCGCGCAGAGCAGCATCTGTGCGACCAGCATGGACTGGGACCGCTCGCCCGCCTCGCCCTGCAGGTCGGCAAGCTCGCGGCGCCGCAGGCTCGCGGCGCGTGTGGCCAGTGATTCACGTATCTTGGCGCCGTCTTCCGAGACCAGGCTCAGCGCCGCCGCCAGGTCGCGCAGCTCGTCGACCTGGACTTCCTCGCCGAGAGCGCCGAGTGCCTGCCAGGGGGTCTGGCCGGTGATCCTGGCATTGATCAGCGCGTCCCTGATCCGCCACATGGCCCAGCCGGTTCCGATCTCGCTGGCGGCCATCAGCGCCTCGGGGACCCCCCGGCCACCGGAAAGGTTCATCGCGACCAGGTCGAGGAAAGCGCCTATGGCATGCCGGAAATCTCGCCGGCGCCGTCCGACCTTCTGCCGGAGCTCCAGGTCGGGCAGCAGGAAAAAGACGAAGCCCATGACCAGGCCGGCCCATACCGGGAAGACAATGGGGACAGTGACCCCAGCCAGGCTGGCCAGCGCGAACAGGACCGGCACGAAAATCAGCCCGAACACCCCGAGCAGGATCTTCGTGGCCAGGTAATTCTCGAACGATTTGTCGACCAGCGAAAGATTGGCGCGCAGCGGCCGGAATTCCCAGCCCTGTTCGTCGCAGAACTTCGCGAGCGCCTTGCCGACCCGGCGGCTCAATTCGCTCTCGCCCGCGGCCGGCCGGGGCGCCGGGCGCGCAGCAGAGGACCGGGCCTCGTCGTACGCGGCGAGCCTCCTGGCCAGTCCGGTCCGCTGCGGGACCAGCGCGAAGCCGAGCAGGAACAGCCCCAAGCCGGCCACCGCCCCCACGATCAGCGACGCGGTCATGCCAGGCCTCCGGGGACGGAGCCGGTCGGCTCGGCCAGCGCGGCGGGGACGACGAGCTGCGCCGGGCCGGACAGCAACCGCTGCGGAGTCTCGAACTGGGCCAGCCGGCGCAGCCACAGGATCCCTGCCGCATAGATCGCGACGACAATGACCAGGATGAGCTGGCCCATCACCCCGTCGTAGGGGGTGAGGAATTTGTGGTCAAGCACGGCCAGGGCGGCCGCCATGCCGACCGACACCAGCACGACGATCTGCACGCTGCGCCGGGTGGATCTGCGGTCGGCGTTGACCCGCCTGCGCGCGTCGAGTTCCTCGCGCACCGAGCGGGACAGCGAGCCGAGCAGGTCCCGCAGGCCGGGACCGCGCAGCCGGGAGTTGATGATCAGGGCCGCGATGATCAGGTCTGCGCCAGGGTCGTCGAGGTCGTCGGCGAACCTGCGCAGCGCGTCTGGCATCGGCATCCGCGTGTGCAGCCGGTCGACCAGCCGGGCCAGCGGCTCGGCCAGAGACGGGGCGGCGACCCGCATCGAGGCCGGGATCGCCTGCTCCAGGCCGACCGCGCCGGCGATCGTGTCCCGCAGCGATTCGGTCCAGGTCGCGAGCCCCTCCAGCCGGGCTAGGGCGCGGCGTTCTGCCCCGGCTCCGGTGAGCCCGCGCCAGCTGAACGCCAGCAGGCCAATGCCGATCCCGGCCACCACCCAGCGGGTGGCGACCAGGCCGAGGACCCCGGCCACCAGGGCGACCGCGCCGCGCGTGCCGAACACGTCGCGGATCAGCCGCTCCAGCCGCCCGGAGCCCGGCGGCCGGGGCGGGAGGCCGCGGATCGCGACGATGAGCAGGAACACGCCGCCGCCCGCCACGGCCCCGACCAGGACGGCGAGCAGCGTGTCCGCCGCGTAGAGGCCGCCGCTCACCAAAGCCCCTGACCCGGGTCGTATCCGTGCTCGGCGAGCTGCGCCAGGCAGGAGGCCGGAGCGTGCGGCACCGCGCGGCCGTCCGGGCCGGGCGCGAACACCTCGCTGGACAGCACCCGGCCGTCGATGCCGGTGACTTCCCTGATGCTGCTGACGAACCTGCGCAGCCGCCCGCCCCGGGCGTAGTCGTTCCGCTTCTCGATGAAGACCACGAGGTCGATCGCGCCCGCGATCAGCATGTGCGTCGCCTCGACCGGGAGCCGCTCGGCGGACTGGATCGCGTAGGTGGAGATGCGGTTGAAGACCTCTACCGAGGAGTTGGCGTGGATGGTGGACAGCGACCCGTCGTTACCCTGGGTCATCGCGTTCAGCATGGTGACGATCTCGTCGCCGAGCACCTCGCCGACGATCACCCGGCTCGGGTTCATCCGCAGCGACCTGCGGACGAGCTCGGCCATGGAGATCGCGCCCTGGCCCTCGCTGTTCGGCAGCCGTTCCTCGAACGCGATCACGTTCGGGTGCAGCTCGGGGAAGTGGTCGATGCCGAGTTCCAGCGCGCGCTCGACCGTGATCAGCCGTTCGCTGCCCGGGATCTGGTTCACGATCGCGCGCAGCAGGGTCGTCTTGCCAGCGTTCGTGGCCCCGGCGATCATGATGTTCTTGCGCGCCGCGGTCGCGGCGGCGAGGAAGGCCGCGGCCTGCGGCAGCAGCGAGCCGTTCCCGACCAGGTCGGCGAGGAACACCTTGCCCATCCGCGCCTTCCGGATCGACACCGCGGGGCGCAGCGTCACGTCCATCACCGCCGACAGCCGCGACCCGTCCGGGAGCCGCAGGTCGAGCTGCGGGTTGGCGGTGTCGAAGGGCCGGCTGGACAGGCCGGAGTACGCCGCCAGCACCTGGATCAGCTCGACAAGCTCGTCGTCGCTTTCGGCTACCGGCTCGCCTATCACCTCGCCGCCGTCGGCATAGCCGAGGAACACCCGGTCGCAGCCGTTGATGTCGATGTTCTCGATTCGCTCGTCCTCGAGCAGCGGCTGCAGCCGGCCGACGCCGAACAGCGCCGCGTGGATCGCCGCGGCGAGCTCCTCCTCCTGCTCCGCGTTCGGCGGGACGCGGCCCGCGGTGATCTCGGCGCGGGCATGCTCCTCCAGCGCCTGGGCAATGAGGGCGCGGGCGAACTGCCGCTCGTCCTCGCCGGACATCGGCGGCGTCCCGGCCGCGGCGTCCAGTCGGCGCTGCTCGGCCAGCCGGTCGCCGACCTCGCCGCGGAGCCGCTTGACCACGCCATGATCCATGGCCGTCACCACTCCCCTGGCGGTGGCTGGCTCGGGGACGGCGAGGCCGGCTCACGGTACCCGTTCTGGCCCGGGTCTGGACCGGGCGCGGGCTCGCCAGGCGGCACGGCGTGCCTGCCGCGCGGGGCGGCCGGGAACCGCCGCGGGGACGGGACCGGCCCGTCGGCCGTGGAGGGGGACGGTGAAGGGGGAATGGGGAGGTGGGTGGAGGATGGGGGCAATGGCACGGGCGGCAGGGACTCGGCGGGCGGTGCCGGATGCGGGTCCGGATGCGGGTCCGGCCCGGCCGGCAGCCGCGCGTCGGGGCCGGCCGGCAGCCGGGGATCGGGTGCGGCCGCAAGCCGCGGGTCCGGGCCGGCCGGCAGCCGGGGATCGGGTGCGGCCGCAAGCCGCGGGTCCGGGCCGACCGACAGGCGTTCCGGGCGGGCCGGCCTGACGACGCGGTCGCGGGGGCCAGCCGGGGCCGGCATGTTCGGGGGCATCACGGCCGGAACGCTCGCCGGGGGCGCAGGGTGCGGAACGTGCGCGGGGAGAACGTTCGCGGCGGGCAGCCCCGTGGAAAGCTCAGCCGCGATCTGCCTGGCCGTCCTGATCAGCAAGGATCTGTCCAGCTTCCCGCCCCACTCGCCACGCAGCTGGTCGGCGCTCTTCGGCTCGAAGGCGATCCCGCCCAGGACCACGGCCGGCCGGCCGCCGTCGGCAAGCACCTTCCTGACCTCGGCCACCGCGCCGCCGAACGTCTTGTGGTCCGCGATGACCACGACACCCACCCGGACGCCGGGCCGACCGCGCCGGTGCAGGGCAGCGGCCACGGCGGTCACCCGGTCACGCAGCCTGACCACATCGCCCAGCGCGGCCCTGGTGATCAGCACCACGGCCGCGGCCTGCGCCAGCAGATCACCAAACGGGCCATCCGCGCCGACCCGCCCGCAGTCGGCGATCACATCCGCCTGCGGCAGCGCCGAGAGAACCGCGCCGACCGGGCCCCACAGCCCCTCCAGGCCCGCGCCCTGCTCCGCGCTGGTCACCCCGGCCAGCACGTCAAGCCCGCCGCGCAGCTTCTGGGTGTGCTCCCACACCTGCTGCGGCTGGAGGCCACGGCGCGCGGCCACGGCCAGGCTGAGCAGCCCGCGCCGGGCGTCGAGCTGCCCTCCGTCAGCGGCAGGCAGCCGGTAGACCAGGTCACCGCCTGCCGGATCGCACTCGGCGAGCAGCACCGGCCGCGGCCACACCGCGGCGAGTGCGACCGCCGAGGTCGTGACGCCGGGCGAGCCCTTGTCGGCGGCGATGGCGATCAATGCCATGGAATCAGCCGGCGCTGTGGCTCGGCGAGGCCTGCGCTGACGGTGAGCTGCCCGCTGACGGTGAGCCGCTCCCGGCCGGCGCGGTGGGCTGAGTCGCTGGCCCGGCGGAGCCCGCGCCCGCCTGCTGCCCGCTGCCGGGCACTATGGCGATGCCCACCAGCCCGTTGGCGGCGTTGCAGGCCACCACGCCCGCGCTGCCCGGAGCGACCGCTACCACCACGTCCTCGCTCGCCGAGCTGCCCGAGCTGGCCGATGGCGTGTTGATGGCGAGCACCGCCGCGTGGGCGGACAGGATGCCGCCCGGGGTTCCAGGGCACGCCACAGCGGCGTCGCTAACCTGGTAGATGTCGACGTGGTCGCCGACCTGAAGGTTATCGGGCAACTGCCCGTCCTTAAGCGCGAGGCCGAGCACCGCCTTGCCCGCGGTGACATTGCTGGCCCTGACCACCATCGCGCTGTTGAGCAGCGTGCCGGGCGGGATGGCGCTGCCCGCGTAGAACTGTGCCACCTGGCTGGCCTCGCTCCACGGCACGTAGCTCACGCCGCTGTCAGCGGCGATGTCCACCTGCTGCATCGCGCTCAGCGGGAACTTCTGGCCCGCGGAGACCTGTTGCGTGATCTCGATCGCGGCGACCCGCTTGGCATTCCGGGTCAACAGGTACCCGGCGCCGGCTGCGCCGCCGACGATAAGCAGCACCGCCAGCGCCGCGAGCACGGGCTTGCGCTCTCGCGGCGTGCTGGGCGGCCTCCGCCCGGACGGCGCGGTAGGCTCCGGCCAGGCCGCCTGCTGCTCAGGCCCCGCGGAAACCCCGCGGTGGATCGTGCCTCGGTCGCTCGACATCGTCCCCGGATTCTCCCCTGCCGCAGGTCCCCCTTCCCGGGC
>WNGR01002904.1_pt1 | contig 20597 bp, 22 predicted proteins | sample 5407581 | NCBI WGS metagenome assembly WNGR01 (sample SAMN13153383, study PRJNA577476) | soil metagenome | isolation source: 80 cm soil or saprolite under Garry oak tree replicate 2 | place: USA:California | collected 2016-06-15
CGGCCGAGCCGCTGCAGCCCGATGCCGCTGTATCCTTGGTCAGGCATTGATTCGTGTTGGCCGGGCTGATCTGGGCAATGGGGGCCTGGTTGGTGATGGGCATCTCGGCCTTGGCCACACTACTGTTAAACGGTCCGACGATGCCGGCCACCAGCGCATCACCGACCAGCGCCGTCACGTTCTGGGCACCCACCGCCGGGTCATGCAGGCCGTTGGCACCCACGTCGTACTTGGGGTCAAAGACCAGGGTGTAGCCATTGATGGTGTGCTTGGCATTGGCCTCCATGACCGCCAGGTTCGCCCCATCCTCTGCCGGCTTGCCGCTACTGGTGTCTTTCCCCGACACCGGCAGGTCAGTCGCTATCTTGATGGTGGTCGAACCAGCGGTAGGGGTGCCACTACCGCTGGTGGTGCCCGCGCCGCATGCCGTCAGGATCGCCAGAAATAGGGACAATCCCATGACTACTGCGAAAATACGGGACAGATTTCTCCGCATGATGTAGTTAACCTCCTTCTCAATAGTAGATACGGACAACGAAACATCTTTAAAACCGAGGAGGAGCAGGTGGCCCTCCTGATTAGCAGCCGGGGTCATACATCAAATAGCCTGCAACACCTGCACTGTGTTACCCGCGCTCGTAGCGGCGATGAGTCTGCTATCCGGTGACCATGTCAGTGACAGCACATAGGGAAAGCCATGATAGGTCAAGGCGCCACGGCCAGTTATCGCATCCCATACTTGCAGCGTTCCATCCTCGCTTGCAGAGGCGATATGCTGGTTGTCTGAGGACCACACCAGGACCTGGAGAGGGGCAGTATGCCCCTGATAGACCGACACCTTGCGGCCTGTGATGGTATTCCACACCTGTACACTGTTGTCCCAGCTGGCAAAGGCAAAGTATTGTCCATCGGGCGATACCTGCCATGTCCCACTCGAAGCGGGATTCGGGAACTCCAGGATGGTGTGCCCGTTGAGGACATTCCATATCTGCACCTCACTAGCGTTTGCAGTGAAGATATGTCTACTCTCAAATGTCTGCCAAGCTCCACTCGAAGCAGGTTTTGCGTATGTCACAAGCGCACGTCCTGTGAAGGTATCCCACACCTGCAGTGTCGTCCCAGCATCACCTAGCGAGACCATCCGTCGCCCGTCGGGCGATAACTCAATAAAGGTTGATTTCGACGTGCGGAAGGTCGAGATATTCCTGCCTGTGAGAGCATTCCACAGCTGAAACGTTCCGTCAGGAGAACTCAGCAGGAGAAACTGATTATCATCTGACCAGAACAAACGATGCCCAGTGCCAGGGCGTCCCACAAAGGTCAAGAGCTTCTGTCCTGTCGACGGGTCCCATATTTGTACCGTCCCATCATCACTACTAAAGGCAATGCTCGTACCATCGTACGACCAGGCGGTGTAAAGCAGGCCAGTAGCATGACCGTGAAAATCCAAAGTATTGCTCCCAGTGAGGGCATCCCACACCTGCACTGCTGCATCGCGACTGCTTGAGTCTTCGCTCGTAATGGCAAGATACCTCCCATTGGGCGACCAGGACATAGCACTGATGGTATTAAAGCCCGCATAGGGCACAGGCAGGAGAGGATTCTGCGTAAGTGTGCCTGTGGCCATATCCCAGACCTGCACCGAGTACCCAAAACTACTCAGCAAGGCCAGATACTTGCTATCGGATGGCCACATAGGAGCAGATCCCACTACACCCTGGTCTGCCCGATAGGTGAAGATGATGGCTCCTGCGTGAGTGGTAGAAGGGCGCTGATGAAAAGATGAAGGGTAAAAGTGTTGAGCGAACGCCAACCAGGTAATGAACATGCTCACCAGGAGCAATGCTGCCAGTCCAGCTCCGGTGAGGTGAAGTAAACGGGGACGTCTGGGTGTAGCAGGTGTAGTGGGTGTAGCCGGTTGTTGTATGGCAGCCTGCGCAGCCAGTACGGATACAACCTCGGGATGAGTCTGTGCGAGCGCCAATGCAGCCGCCCTGGATACAAATTGGTTCGTATCGCGCAAAGCAGTGAGGAGCGGCTCGGCAGGGACACGTTCGCCTAGTGTCCCCAACGTCATCGCAGCCATCTCGCGTACAAGCCACTCAGAGTCGTGCAGAGCAGTAAGGCCTGGATCGCGGCAGTCCTCACCTGCCACGCAGGATCATTGAGAGCCGTCACGAGTTCTTCGATTGATGGTTCACCGGAAAAGGGGGCATGGTTTAGCCCAAGGCGAGCCAGCACTGTAGGCAAAAGAGTGCCTGGGACACTTGGGACATTTGGGACACCTGCGTGTGCCAGGTTGGGCGGCCAGTCACCCTCCCAGAACGGGTCCTGTTCGGAATCATGGTGATTCGTCTGTTCCATTGCTTCACCTCATCTCCTTCGCATCTATGTCCAACCCCTCACGCAGTAACTGTGTACCACGATGCACATTAGCTTTCACCGTGCCGATTGGTTGATTGAGCCGCTCTGCAATCTCGCGGCATGTGAGGTCATTGAAGTAATACAACTTCATCGTCTCTCGATAGAGGTCTGGAAGTTGGGACACATGCATCTCTAGCTCACGCCGGCTTTCACGACGACATACCTCTTCATCTGGTCCTAAAGATTGGTCTTGCAGGTCAAGTAGTACACTGTCTTCCGACAGGTCGAGAGGGACTGATGGAAGTCTGGAAGCGCGGGTGTGGTTGTCCCGGACATAGTTGTAAAATACATTACGAGTGATTTCATACAGCCACGGTTCAAGCTTCAGCAGCCGTATCTGGTGGGTTGAGTAATTCTTCAGGGCGTAATAAGCACGTTCCAGGGCAGACTGCACAATCTCCTGAGCAGCCTGCTGGCTGCGTATTCTGAGCAGCACGAAGGCATAGAGTTGATCCTGGTAGGTCAACACCAGCAGTTCGAAGTAGCGATTCAGATCTGCGGCCAGCAGGGCTGATAAATGTTTGTTACCTGAAGCCATCCATGTCTTCCAAGTTTATACTTCGCACCTTCATAGGACTATAACACGGCAGGTCCTGATAGGGTTGCAAAACGCTCAGGGGATTTTTTCACAAGTATAGGGGACATAGCTCAATTTAGCCAACTCATATGTGACAACACAAACATAAACCACACTCATGTCGTGGTATAATTATTATATCGTATGGCGATATGAATAGACTCAGCACGCGAAAAGGAGGCAACGTTCATGACAAAACACACAATACCAATAGCACTGAAGCGTGCATATGATGAGCCAGCAGCAAGCGACGGCACTCGCGTTCTGGTAGAACGCCTCTGGCCCCGAGGCATTTCCAAAGAGCGCGCGCATATCGATCTCTGGCTCAAGGATGTTGCGCCCAGCACCGAGTTGCGTACGTGGTTTCACCATGATCCTCAGAAATTCCCAGAGTTTCGCCGTCGCTATAAAGCAGAATTGCAATCTGAGGCCGCTCAGGAGGGATTGACAAAGCTACGGGAGATAGCGAAGCAGGGACAGCTGACCCTTGTCTTCGCCGCACACGACGCGGAGCATTCAAATGCCGTCGTCCTGCGCGATCTGCTCTTGCCTGGTTCCTGAGGGGATAAAGCATGCAGAAGCACACACAACATGATACTGGCAACCAGCCTTCGGAGCGTCAGCCGGAGAGCTCTATGAGGAACCTACGCAGTATGCTCAGATATGTACTGCTTCCCTGGCTCATGCAACAGTATCCACGCATCCCGGTCTTCGCGCTCTATAACTTCCTCAGCGGCTTTTTGAGTATCGGGCTCATGGCGGCGTTTGCCGTCATTGTGCATTCACCTTTCATCTTTCCGTCGCTTGGCCCTACCGCCTTCCACTACTTTTCCAGGCAGACTGCCCCCAGCGCCTCTCCGCGCAACGCCATTATCGGGCATCTCATCGGCACCATTGCTGGCTACTTCAGCCTGGCGGTGACAGGCTTAACGACAGCGGGACCAGCAATTGCAAACGGCGTCACCTGGCCGCGCGTGATCGCCGCTGCGCTCTCGCTGGGACTCACGGCAGGATTGATGATTTTATTTCGTGCATCGCACGCACCGGCGGGGGCAACGACACTGATTATCTCGCTTGGCATCCTCACCCAGCCCTGGCAACTGGTGGTGCTTATGGTAGCCGTCGTCCTGCTGACACTCCAGGCCATCGCCATCAATCGCCTCTTCGGCATGCCGCTCCCACTTTGGGGTCCACTTGCTGCGCCAAGCAAAAGCGTTGATGGTGATGAAAAGGAATGACATACCTTCCCAGTGAAAGACGCACAACAGGTTTTTCGCCGCTCATGGTCATTCATCCACGTGTTTTTGAGGTCCATTGGTTCCTTTTTGTGAAACGTCAGCAGTATCATTGTCGCCCGTAATAAGCGCTGCGAGCGCACGGACGAAGGCAGGTCCCGCCAATTGAAGCTCGTGACGATGAAGGAGCGAAAGGCTTCGCAGGACTTGCTCCCCCTGTGAGGTGAGGTGGATGAGGACGCGTCGCTGATCGGCTTCATCCCGCGAACGTTTGATCAGACCTCACTCCACCAGGCGGTCAATCAGCTCGACGGTACTATGATGCCGAAGCTGGAGTCGCTCGGCCAACTCACTGATCGTGGCTTTCCGCCCGGCGGGCAGTCCCTTGAGCGCAAGCAGCAGCTGGTGTTGCTGAGGCACGAGACCTGCCTCACGTGCCGCCTCCTCGCTAAAGTGCAAAAAGCGCCGAATCTGATAGCGAATTTCGGCTAGTGCGTAGTAATCGGTCATCGAAATATCCTCAGTAGAATGCATCACACCACCCTGTTATGTCGTAGTACGATATAAAATAACAGAACGGAAGCTATCCTGTCAAGCCCCTAAAGCTGGAATGCAGCATTTGCTGTGCTTGACACTGCATTTCTCTTATGCTATAATATATCGTAGTACGATAGTATCGTAGTGCGACATATGTTGTGAAATGACAGCACTTCATAGTGCATGGATTGATGAGCACAAAAGGTGAAGGTGACTGCTCTCAACGTGTGGAAGGGATGACGATAGGTGTCACCATGCTCGATCTGCTCCTATCACTGCAGCAGCGAATCGGAAAGGAGGACGAGCAGCAGACGTTTCTTTGGTTGTACTTCATCCCGTTAGGCAGTTATGTGTTGCTAGCATTCATCGTCCGATCAGGGCAAGCCAGAAGCCATCCACGACGGTGTGGATGACCATCCACCAGCAGGCATTGGCGCCTGCGACCAGACGAGCAGGCGCTTTGAGGCTCACTATCATATGAGTCCCGGATGCCATGGTATGTAATCTTTATTCGTCTCCTAACGAAAGGTGGGAACTTCAATGGCTCAATATGCTGCTGAAACTGCACACACTGAACTTGCTGTGAGCAGCGTCGCCGCTGCTGCTGAGAATGCCCTGCCGCTGCATGGAGAGAAAGGGGTTGCATCTCGACATGCATTTACTGTGATGCCATCCCTTGGACGTTACATCAGTAGTGACACAATGGCAACACTGATTGACTCCGAGGTGCAGAGCATTCTGCATGAAGGGCGAGCAACCGCCTGTACAGTGCTGAGCGAGCACTACGATCAACTCACCAGGCTTGCTTATACGCTCATGGAACATGAGCAACTCGACCGGACGCAGTTCGAAGCAATTCTGCAAGAGTGACATATCTCGGATGTTTGACAGCCATGCCATAGAACATGTTACAATGTGTAGTATGAACGAACTCACCACACAGATCGAACGCCTGCAAGAGCGCGTCCATGTAACTATGGTGCGTCTTTGACGTGGCGAATAAGGCAAAACAAATAACCAATCTTGAAGAAGAGAGCATGGCCGAAGACTTCTGGTCGGATAACCGCAAAGCGCAGGCGCATATGCAGCAGTTGAATGCCCTGCGCGAAGAAGTCTCCACCTGGGAAGAAATCGCTGCACAACTAAATGACCTGCATGGATTAGCTGAATTGCTGGAGGAGGAGCCAGATGAAAGCATGCAGGCAGAAATCGTAGAGTCTGTGGTCGGACTTGAAACAAAGGTCGAGCAACTTGAATTTGCACTGATGTTGAGCGGCGAACACGACCAGCGCAATGCCATCATGAGTATTCATGCAGGCAGTGGCGGGGTCGATGCTCAGGACTGGGCAGAAATGCTCCTGCGCATGTACTTACGCTGGGCAGAAAAACATAACTTTAAAACCGAGGTCTACGAGTACAATGAAGGTGAAGAAGCAGGCATCAAGAGCGCCACAGTCGAAATTACAGGACGCTATGCCTATGGATACCTTCGCTCCGAGGTCGGCACACACCGGCTTATCAGGTTATCCCGCTTCGATGCAGCGCATCGCAGGCATACATCATTTGCCAGGGTCGAGGTCATGCCCGATATCGAGGACACCATCGAGATTACTATCCGGCCCGAAGATCTTGATATAGATACCTACCGCTCGACGGGTGCTGGTGGGCAACATGTGAACAAGACAGACTCGGCAGTACGCATACGTCACATTCCCACGGGCATTGTTGTCACTTGCCAGAACGAACGGTCACAGATGCAAAACCGCGAGGTGGCCATGAAACTACTCAAGGCGCGCCTCTACGAACGAGAGCAAAAGAAGCGCGATGAGGAGGCAGCTAAACTCAAAGGGGAGTTTGTGCAGGCCGACTTTGGCACGCAGATTCGCTCGGTGACGGTGCATCCCTACAACATAGTGAAGGATCACCGCACAAACTATGAGTCAAGCGACACAGAAGGCTATCTCGCTGGTGATGTCGATCCATTCATCTATGCCTACTTGCAGGCAACAGCGAATGGCGTGGTTGCCAAAGCATAAAGAGAGAGCAGGGCGGCTTCCGGCCGCCCCGCTACGAGAAGCTACGCGTGAACGTAATCTTGTAACCCACAATAGCGTTCAGGATAGCGCATTTTCCGGAGCGCTTTGACCTCAATCTGGCGGATACGTTCGCGAGTCAGTTTGAACTCGGCGCTTACTTCGTCCAGTGTATGATAGTGATCGTCTTGTAAACCGTAGCGCATTTCAATAATGCGGCGTTCGCGTGGGGTCAGCACGACCATTGCCTTCTCGATGTAGTCACGCAGCAACTGCTGTGATACCTGGTCTGCAGGTCCCATCATACTCACGTCTTCCAGCATATCGGCCAGGTGATATTGTTCATCATCAGCCACTGGAGCGTCAAGCGAGATAGGCTGTTCAGCCATGTTCAGCAGTTCAACGACGCGTTCTTTTGGCAGCCCCACCTCCGAGGCAAGTTGATCCGGCAAGGCTTCCAGTCCCTGCTCTTGATACATGCGACGAGCAATACGCTTCATCTTATAAATTAACTCTACAACATGTACAGGTATATGAATTGTACGCGAATGTTCAGCGATAGCGCGGCTGATAGCCTGCCGGATCCACCACGTAGCATAGGTACTGAAGCGGAAACCACGTTTATAGTCAAATTTCTGCGCAGCTCGCATCAGGCCTATATTGCCCTCCTGGATCATGTCCAGGAGCGGTAATCCTTGATTTGAGTAGCGTTTCGCAATGCTGACAACGAGACGGAGATTGGCCTCTACCAGCTTTTGGCGTGCCCGCGGGTCTCCACGTGCGACGTGCTCGGCCAGTATCAACTCTTGTTCCGCCGTCAGGAGGGGATAGGTACCAATCTCTTTTAAATACTGCTTTACCGCGTCATCAATAGCCCCTCTACGATCCTCTTCACCGTCCTCAAACTCACCATCGTACTCATCACATAAATCAAGGTCGGTGTACAAGTCACTCTCTACATAACTATCGCGTTTTTTAGCGCGGCTCTTCTTTAGCAGTACAGGAGTGGGATCGTTTATAGTATCAACGCTATAATACGTCTTGGCTGTTCTTGCTCCCATCGTGGGTGCTCCTTTTTCACATGTACTTACACAGCAGGGGAATAACTATCTGATGGTAAAAGCTTTCCATCGTCCTACACTGCAACAATCGTGCCAAAGCGCATAAAGCGCACCATATGTCATGGTTTATCATCTTGGCATGCTAGATATAGCAATATATCAATCGGCACTCTGTCCTGGCTCTGAAGGGTGACGAAAAATGCGGGATTATCCAGTAGCAAGAAGGGTTGGGCCGCCTCCTGGCAGGTTTCCCATGTATGAAGAGATTTACATTTGTGAGGAAATTTACGCAACCAAGCGGCATATATTCATATGCGAATAGAAGTGTGATTCGAGGAATCTGTAGGTGATGCGCACATTACTAGTAGACAATATACTGTTAATATGAGATACTCAGCAAAAGCATGCTGGGGGACCTAATGCGAATACGTCATCAAACAATATCGGAGGGGGTTTTGTATGTCCTCAATGTATCCATCTACCCGGTTGTGCGAGCGCTGTGGGAGGCCGCTCACGCCTAATGAAGTGTATTGTGGTACCTGTGGTCAATATAACTCGCCGCCACCAGCAGGCGGACCATCACCGCAGACAAACTATGGCGGAGGACAATCTGCAGGACAACAATGGGGACAGACCCCATCATCAACTGTTCCCAATAACCCCTTTGGAGGAGGGTTTGTACAACAGCCAATGTATTCCGGTAGTTCCTATGCCCCCCCACCATCCCCTTACTTTGCGTCACCTCCAGCGCCGACCACGGGATTTCAGCAGGATATCATGAATGGTTACAAACCTGCAGGATATAGCCAACCTCCGCGCAAAGGTGGGCCGAGCATCGGTCTCATTGTAGGCATCGTCATACTTCTACTCGCACTGGTCGGAGGTGGATTCTTTGGGTATAGGTATATAACAGACCACAATAATAAGGTTACTACTTTAACACCGACGGCTGCACCCAGCCCTACACCCTCAAAGCCTCCCCTGTTCAGCGATTCGTTTCAAGATAACAAGAACGGCTGGGATCTCACGAGCATCGCAGGCAAGTTTTCCGTCAAAGTTGGTGGCGGTTCTATTGTGCTGGAGGATGACGATAATAGGCTCCTGTATGAGTTACTGCCCGGTAGCAAAAGCTATGGCAACTTCCACCTGAACGTTGACGGTCAGCTCTCGAAAGGCGACCCGAATAATGGGTACGGTATATATATTCGCGGTTCATCAAATCAGAATAGCTATCTAGCTACATACTACCGCTTCGAGCTCTATGGAGATGGCACATACGCGGTTTTCAAAGGGTCAATCGACTCCAATGGCATTAATCACGATAGCAAGCTTGTTGACTACACGTCGAACGCGGCTATTCAAAAAGTAGGCAATATCAACCACATCACGCTTATTGCTAATGGCCCGAGTATGTCGTTCATCGTGAATGGGCAGAAACTGACCACGGTTACTGACAACAGCTACACAAGCGGCTCGGCTGCGCTGTTTGTCTCGAATCTCCCTGCTCCTACCCCACCGGTAGCACAGGCGACATTTAATAACCTGGTCATCTATCCCATTTAAGCGCTCTCACAAATCCCCCAGTAGAGCCTGCGCGTACACTGCGGGATCGACGTTGCCGCCGCTGACGATACAGCAGACGCGCTTTCCCCGGAAGCGCTCGGGATGCGCCATCAAGGCACCGAGCGCGAGGGCTCCTGTTGGCTCGACTTTGAGGTTGGCATACAGAAAATAGGATCGCAGGGCCTCCAGCGTCAATACATCTAGTACTTCAATGATATCTGCCAGGCCCTGTCTCAAAATTTCCCAGTTGAGCTGGCCCAGGCTCAGTGTGCGGGCGCCGTCCGCAACCGTTGGCGGCTCTTGTTCATTGTGAACAAGGTGTCCAGTGCGCAGGGAACGCGCGGCATCATTGCCCGGCAGAGGCTCGGCTCCGATAATCTCGGTTTTCGCACTCAGGTGGTCGCGTGCCACTACTACGCCGGAAGACAGGCCACCTCCACCGACCGGTACCAGGATAACATCAACATGTGCTACACTCAGAATATCTTTACCGAGCGTAGAGTTTCCAGCCACCACGCGATAATCATCGTATGCCTGCGCCTGAAAGGCCTCTGGCTGCTGTTCCAGCAACTGCTTTACACGATCAGCACGACTGACCTGATGCACATCGATCAGATCGGCAATGCCACCATAAGAGCGGACGGCTGCAACCTTCACCTGGGCCGATGTTTGCGGCATAACTACGGTAGACGTTTTACCAAGCAATTTGCTTGCGCAGGCAACTGCCTGGCCAAAGTTGCCCGACGAGGCAGCGACAACACTCCGCTGGGGGATGCTAGAAAGCAGGTTGTAGGCAGCACGGAACTTGAAGCTGCCGGTATGTTGGAATGTCTCCGTTGCGATAAGCAGGTCGCAACCAAGCTGTGCTGACAGCACAGGGCTGGACAGCAGGAGCACAGGTCGTAGATAGCGCGGCAGCGTCTCCCAGACTGATGAGATATAAGCATCGGTCAGCTCTGGTGCGGTGCTATAGTTTGGCATAGAGTAACTCCAGGTTCTCTAGTACTGGTTATGGTTTTAATGCATTGTACCATCTGAAACGCTTGCTTTTCATAATAAGCTGGTGCATACTAACTAGTGCCCAGCTTCTTTCTGTCGAGTAATGAAGAGTGCCCTATGATCCAACGAACGTTTGTTAGACTTTAAAAGGATAGCTACTATGCCGGAAGTAACCGAACTTTCTGCTATGATCCGCGTACGTATGAGTGCCAGCGATGCCCATTATGGAGGCCAGTTAGTCAACGGAGCGCACATGCTTTCTCTTTTCGGAGATGTGGCGACGGAGCTTGCTATTCGTTTCGATGGTGACGAAGGGCTGCTGGTTGGCTACGAGCATGTCGAATTCCTGGCACCAGTGTTTTCAGGAGACTTTATCGAGGTGACCGGGCGTATTACCAACATTGGGCGTACTTCGCGACGCATCGATTTTGAGGCGCGCAAAGTGATTGCCGCTCGCCCCGATATTAGCGAATCCGCTGCCGATATATTGGATACGCCGGTCATCGTGGGCCGTGCTGTTGGCACGACGGTCGTAAAGGCCGAGAGGCAACGCAAGACCCGCACAGCTTAGTTTCCTGCTTCTTGCAGCGTGCGATCCTTCTGGAAAGCCGGTGGAATCAGCGCGTACTTGACGCCTTGCTTATGGAGCAGGAGATCAAAAACGTCTAGCGTAGACTCGAGCGGCATATAGGCAGTAATTAGAGCTTCAACATCGATTTGATGGCTGGTGATGAGTTCCAGAGCCTGCACGAAATAGGCGGGAGTGTGATGAAAGACGCCTTTGATGGTCAGTTCGCTGTAATGTAATGGCTGTGTCTCCAGTGTCACCGCAGTTCCCGAGGGGCATCCTCCAAAGAAATTCACCAGGCCGCCTGGACGTGCCAGGCGAGTAGCGAGTGTCCAGGTTTCTGGCGTGCCAACTGCCTCAATAACAACATCTGCGCCGCGCTGAGCTTCGGTTGCGTCTCTGACGGCTATAAACTGTTCTTGCGAAGACATCGCCCCTACATCAATGATCTCATCCACCGCTAAGTAATGGGCCAGAGCAAGGCGTTGCGTGCCGTGCCCGGTGATAATTACACGGGATGCGCGTAACTTAGATATTGCCGCAAGCAAGAGCCCGAGTGGACCGGAGCCCAGGATTACCACAGTATAGTCCTGTCTGATTTCGCTGGCATCTACACCATGGAGAGCACAGGCGAGTGGTTCAGTCAGAGCTGCTGCCGCAAATGAGGTTCCTGGAGGAATCTGGTACAGATTCTGGCGCACAATGCGTTCTGGAACCAGCAAGTACTCGGCATAAGCTCCATTGAGGAATTGCAAGTTCTCACATAGGCTCAACCTGCCACGACGACAGTAAAAGCAGCTTTGACATGGTGCAGAATTGGCTACCACAACAGCATCACCAACATGGCACTGAGTGACACCTGAGCCTACATCTGCCACCAATCCGGCTACTTCATGGCCAAAACCCGCCGGCGTCTGGTGAAATAGCAAAGGGTGCCCACGACGATACGTCTTGACATCCGTCCCACAGGTAGTGGCGGCGGCCACCTGCAGCAGCACTTCTCCAGGTCCTGCCTGGGGAACAGGCCTATGCTCCATGCGGATATCCATTGGGCCATAGAACATGGCCGCCAGCATCGTACTGGTCATGCATGCCCCCTTCTTCTAGAAAGCGCCCTGCAAACCTGAAATTGAGTCATTGTGTTCGTCATATAGAACAGAGTATAATAGGACCTGATTAAGTTGCAATCCGGGGGATGAGGTAGAGCTACCCACGCCCTCTGCATAGTATCATATCAAGGAAGGTTCACCATGAGCATGTCGAATCGCGTATGTCAACAATGCGGGACTCCACTCGCCCCTGGCGAAATGTATTGCAGTAATTGCGGCACACGTTACACCGAACCTGGTGGAGTGGATCCAACGCAGCGCGCGTCGTATCCTGGCGCTGCGAGTCCCAATCAGCCGCCAATCGAGCCAACACAATATGCCGGACCTGGATCTACCCCTTCATCTCCTTACAATAACCCTCCTTATGGTAATACGCCATACGGCTCACCAGGCACATCTTATGGATCTCAGGGCCAGGGGTATGCTCCACTGCCGCCCAACAGCTATACACCCCCGAGTTACACGCCCCCTCCGCCATCTAGTGCGCCTTACGGAGGTCCGTACGGGCAGCCACAAGGACAATATGGAGGTGTGCCAGACGTCTATGGACAACAGCCAGGGCAATATGGAGCAGGATACCCGCAAGCGCCTCAGCCGAAAAAGGGGCCGAATGTCGGGTTAATCATTGGCATTATTGCTTTGCTCGTCATACTAGTCGGTGGTGGAATCTTCTTTTTAACAAGGCCTAAGGGCGGAACTACCAATGTTACTCCCTCCCCCGGTGTGACACCAAGCGTTGTGCCTACAGCACCGGCGCTGTTTTCAGATAATTTCGCCAACAACAGCAAAGGCTGGGCGACCGGCAATGACAGCGGTTTCTCACGCAACATTACTAACAATGCGCTAGTCCTGGTAGAGAATAACCAGAACCATATCCTGCCGGAGCCTTTACCCACCAATAGCACCTATAGCGATTTCACGGTCACGGCCACCTTTACCTTCAACCAGGGCGATAAGAATGACAGCGTAGGCATCTACATGCGCGGTGATAGCAACCTTGACCATGATTATCGCGTTGATATCAACGGCGACAAAACATACGCCATTGCTAGAGAGTACATAGATACTAGCAATACGCCAAGGCAACATTTTATTGTTAATGCCATCGGTTCATCTGCCATTAAATCTATCGGGCAGCAAAATACGGTCACGGTGATCATGAAGGGCTCACAGTTCGTATTGCTGGTCAATGGCACGAAGGTCGATTCCATCAATGATACAAACTACACCAGCGGCCAGATTGCGCTTTACGTTGCGCACGGCACAACCTCGAGTGGAACGCAGGCGTCCTTTAGCAGCGTGGCGGTTTATCCTCCACCACCTCAGTTACCTTAGTAGTCTGTTACCCTTCAAGTGATGGGTGAGACTTGAGTGAAGAATGGCAAGGAGGATGACCCTGGCCGATGAGGACGAGATCCTTCGCTTCGCTCAGGATGACACTGGGAGGGAACTTAGATTGATGCCTGGTGGGCGTCTGCGTAGAGTGCCGATTATCGAGCACGTGGTCGCCCCTACATTTCAACCCTTCACATCAAGAGTAACAAACCAATAGCCGTCATTGCGCACTTGTCCTAGATCATTACCTCGGCGCCCGGCTGCAAGGTACGCGGAGCTATATCACGCTCAAACACTCTGACGGTTTGCTGCCCCATGACTTGCCAGCGCGCTTTTGCTTGAGGCTTGTCGCTGGTGGGAACTTCGACTCGCACCAGGGCGGTGTTCTCATCGATGCCGACAGCGACGGCATTGTGAGGGAGCGTGGAAAGCAGTTCCTGAAACATGGCCTGGGCGACAAAGTTAGCCATGCGGTCAAAATGCGGAAATACAACCAGGTGTGGCAGCAACCCGAGCGATTCGACCCAGGTCGGCTTTCCGCCTGCCAGTACTTGCCTCACAGAAATGGTGTATCCACTGAGTGCCATTGCTCCGGCGCTGGACCCTGCCAGCACCGCGCCTCGTTCATGAGCCGCCTTGATAATCTCCCAGGCAGGAGAGTCCCGCATTGTCTCTATTACATACTGGGGATCCCCGCCCGAGAAGTAATAGAGATTTCCATCTCTCAGAAGAGCCAGTTGTGCTGGATCAGCAGCGCTGGCCCGATCGATAATAGAGGTCGCTCGTACCTCTTGTACTCCCAGCGTGTGGAAATGGTGCTTCCCCAGCCCATTCCAATACGCCGGTCCGTGTTCCTCCAGGCCACTCGCTGTTGGCAGAAGCACTACCCGTGCGTTGCTCGCTCCCCCTACCTGCTCCAGGAGATAGGCATCCGTAACATTCATTACTTCCAGGTACTCCCCTGATCCCACCAGCGCAATTGCTCCGAGAGCCGGACGTAGTCTTTTTTGGTCGGTCAAGCGAATCCTCCTCTTGCTGTCGTGGGGTGTAGCTACTCTCGTCCTTTATAGGGGTAGTGCAATATCTTATCGCCTTCCCAGTTTTCACGCAGACCCGGCGTTGAGAGATCCCAATCCGGGCGGATCTTACGCGTAATTTCGCGCAGGTCCTGCCGTAGTTCCTCAGGAGAAGGCCTCCCCCAGAACCAATAGCCGTTATAGATCTTGTAGATGATGAGCCCGGGCTCAAGTACGAATGTGTGGGGAATCATCGGATTGTGGAATGGGTCTGTATACTCTTGTATGTCGAGGTCCTGCTGCACCTTCCGTCCAGAGTCTGAGAGGAAGGTCCACTGCGCGCCGACGGCATCGCGGAACTCGTTGGTTTCGAGGATATTATCCGTTGAAATCGTGACAATTTTGGTGTATGCCACTGCAATCTTAGGGTCGAAGGCCGCGAGTTCGAGGTGCTGCTGGTGATCTTTGGGACAATAGTGTCCACGTGAAAGGATCAAAATCATGGGATCGTTTCCCTGGAGTTCACTCAGGCGGCGCCGTGTTTTTGTGTGATCGGTCAGTTCGTAGTCTGGAAAGCTGGCGCCAGGGACAATATCTGCACGCATGTTGTATCTCCTTAGTATAGCCGCAGGTACACCTTCTGGGGCTTCTGGTCAGTGGTAGATAGCCAGCAGGGCGAGGGCAAGCCTCGCCCCTACATTTCTCCCTATCACATCAAGATTGACAGAGCACTAGCTAAGCAAGACTATCTTGCGAATGATAACAGTGAAACGACCGGTAGTATTCCGTGGTAGGTACCGTCAATTCAAGAGACTAGAACGCCGTTGAGGCTGTCTCTCCGGTGGAGAATTCTTCAGCAGCAGTTTTCTGTTTTTGGGCAAGGCGCCAGCAGCATGTCTTGCTGTGTAGGCAGCGGTCCTGCTCTTCCAGGGAAACGGGAGGAGTGCCTTTCATACAAAAGACCTGGTACATTGGTTCGCCTGCCATAACATCGTTGTGAGGAAACCATCGCTCACGATAAAATGGACAGGCATTTTTATGTTTACGCCAATTTGGGCTTTCTGACGGATTTGTTTCGATTGTAGCTGCCAACTATATCGCCTTTCTTCTGTACGCGGCAGTGGGAACGTTACATTGCACATAGTATATCACACCATGGGTCTCCCGCTCCGTGCAATTATCACCAACTTTGAAGCAGGACGACCTTTCCGGCTTTTCATAAAGCTGAAAAGACCGCTTTTCGTGGTATTGTAGAGAACAGAAGGATATGAGTCATCAAGAGAGAGGAGAACGCCCATACAACTCGTTGAGCAACATGTCATTAGTAAGCATGACCAGCGCTACAGCGTGATTGATGCGGCGGCCTTTGCCTCCAAGAACCTCTACAATGCAGCATTGTACGAGATGCGGCAAGCATTCTTCAACGATGGCATCTACCTCACCTACAACCAGATGCAGCGTCGGATGCAGTCGTATGAAGCGTACAAGGCGTTACCGGCAAAGGTCAGTCAACAAATCTTGATGCTGCTTGACAAGAACTGGACATCATTCAAAGAGGCAAAGAAAGCCTATGAAGAGGACCCGTCCAAGTTCACCGGACGGCCACGACTCCCCAAGTACAAGCACAAAACCGAAGGCCGGAACATCCTTGTCTACACCGTCCAGGCGGTGAACAAAAGAGGGTTGAAGAAGGGACTCATTCGACCTTCGATGCTCCCTATCGAGGTACAAACGAAGCACAAGGACATTCATCAAGTTCGCATCATCCCTCGAAATGGTCATTATGTGATCGAGGTAGTGTACAGCAAAGAGCCAGTTCAAGCGAAGGTAGACCCCTCTTCTGTGTAGCGATTGATCTAGGCGTCACGAACTTAGCGGCGATAACATCAAACCGTGAGGGTTGGGTACCCCGATTGGTTAACGGTCGTCCGGTCAAAGCGTGGAACCAGTGGTACAACAAGCGCATGAAAGAGTTGAAACTGTGCCTTCCCAAAGAGGATCGAGAGCATGTCACAAAACAAATGGAGCAGATCACGAACATACGCAACCGCCGTATTAATCACTACCTGCACGCTGCCAGCAAACGTATTATTGATTTTCTGGTAAAAGAGGGAGTGGGAACGGCTATCATCGGGAAGAACCCGTTATGGAAGCAGGAAGTGAACAACGGGCGGCGCAACAATCAGAATTTTGTTTCTATTCCTCACGCAAGGTTTATTGACATGCTCACGTACAAAGCTTCCCTTGTTGGCATTCAGGTGGAAATTCAAGAAGAGAGCTACACCAGTAAAGCTAGCTTTGTCGATCTGGACCCTATTCCTACCTACAAACTCAATGATGATACAGAGTACATCTTTAGCGGAAAGCGGATTGGACGGAGAAACCGCTTGTACCGCACAAAAGATGGACATAAGATATGCGCTGATGTGAACGGCTCATACAACATCTTACGTAAAAGTAAGCCTGATGCATTTGTAAATGCAGGTGCAAAGGGAATAGCGGCCTATGTAGTTCAGCCTAGACGGTTAGCAATAACCGTCTAAATCAAACAAAAAGCAAGCGGTCTATAGAACGCTATGTTTTTTGGAACTATAATATGGTAACGGATTTATGTACATAGGGAGGTTCATTTGATCGAAGAACAGACTGACGAGACCCCCTGGACGATACGACAAACCTTCATTGGGATAATTGCGACCCTGGTGCCATGGATTATATTATCGGCAGGGCTCAACAGCCTCGGCGGCAGCAAATCTGCTCCTACCAGGCCACTTTCACCACAGGCAGATCTTCGAGTTGCACTGATCACCTTTGTTTTTTCGTGTATCGTCGAGGGAGCGCTGCTCATCGCGCCGCTCTACATCGCCAATAGAACCCTCCGTTCAACACCCTCACATGGGCGCCGTACCCTGCAAGCATTAGGATTCCGTGGCTTTCGAGGAGGGGCTACGCTTATCTGGATGGCAACATTTCTGGTCGCTATTCTGGCTGCCGATTATCTCTATGGGTACGTAATTCAGACCTTTCACCTGCCTTTACAAACCAATGATCAGGTCCTCCTCGCGTTCAGTAAGTATGCTCCGCTCACGACCTACGCGACCCTGATTGTAGCGGTGTTCGTCGCTCCCATATGTGAAGAGGTATTCTTTCGCGGGTTCGTCTTTGCGGGCCTGCTTCGTGGCATGGCTCCCGTCTGGGCAATCGTTTTTAGCTCATTGATCTTTGCCGTGGCTCACTTCGACGTTGGTTCATTTGCGGTACTGTTCATCATCGGGCTGGCGCTCGCCTTCCTCCGCTGGCGTACAAAGTCGATCTGGCCTGGTATATTGCTGCACATGTTGAATAATGGTATCGCAGCGTTGGGGATTATTCTGATGATGCTGGGAAGAAGGTAAGGAAGCGAGGACACCTCGCGCTCCGGCAGGGGGACGCAGTCCCCCTGCACCCCCTGCTGAGCGCAGTGCGCTGCACCCTATACTGCCTATTTCTTGCGGCGGTCCTCGACGCGGGCGCTGGCTGTTTTCGACTCACCGCCGCTAGCGCGCGGGAGTGAGTCTGGAGCTACAAGCTCGACCTTTGGAGAGTTGCCGGTCACCGTCTTGACCGATTCAGACATCTCCCGGCTCAGGGCGGCATTGCGCGCTGCATCGCTGAGTACAGCAGCGTCCTTCACTTCGACCTTGAGATCGAAGGTATCCAGGCCGTTATGCTTGTCAACAATAATGCGGAAGTTTGCGCCGGTTTCCGGGAATTTCACCAGTGCTGCCTCGACCTGGCTGGGGAAGACGATCAGGCCCCGGATGGAGACTGCATCGTCGCTGCGCCCCTTGATGGCTGAGATCTTTGGATGAGTTCGTCCACAGGCGCAGCGGTCCTCCCACCACGTGCGGGAGAGGTCGCGGCTGCGGTAGCGAATCATGGCCGTGCCGTCAGCTGTGAGCCACGTCCATACCAGTTCGCCATCTTTCCCTTCTTCAAGCCACTTCCCCGTCTCTGGATCGATGCATTCTACGAGGAAGGCATCAGCCCATGCATGCATACCATCACGGGTCTCGCACTCACAGGTCATGCCTGGTCCAAGAAACTCGGTCATGCCAAACTCATCGTAGGCGGTAATGTTGAAGAGTTCCTCCAGCTTCAAGCGCGTCTCCCACGGCCAGGGTTCCGCGCCGAACAGGCCGATTTTGAGCTTGGTATCCTTGAAATCGACACCGCGCTCACGCGCTTTGCCACCAACGTAGAGACCAACAGATGGAGTCATACACATGGCAGTCACACCGAAATCAACGATGAAGTCAATCATGCGGTCATACTGGCGCGCATCTGAACCCATCGGGATAGCCATGACATCCATCGCCATGGCACCATAATGGAAACCAAACCCGCCGGTCGCCAGTCCATAGCCATAGCAGTTCATCAAAATATCGCCTGGGCGCATGCCCGTCATCCACAGTTCACGAGCATTGAGGTCGGCCCAGTAATCGATATCCCGTTTGGTTGCAAAGACAGGGACGCTCTTACCGGTTGTACCACTCGTTGCATGAATCTCGATGGCGCCACCAGGACCTCCCGGCTTCACAAAGGCCATCCCGTAGGGATATGCAGCACGCACTGTCTTCTTTTCGAGAAATGGCAACTTCTGGATATCTTCCAGCGACTGAATGTCTGAAGGTTTGACGTTTGCCTCATCATAGAGCTGACGGTAAAACTGGTTCTGCGTGTAGGCACGCTCGACAATTGCCTGGAGACGTTTCAATTGCAAAGCCTTGAGCCTGTCCTTGGGAAGTGTCTCCATCTCTTCGTTGAAGAACTTGCGATCACTCATCGTTGACTTTCCTCCAAGTGCTACAGGTCCCACTCAAGCGTACATCCCAACGCGGCTGCGATGCGCTCCATGTAGGACATGACATCATCAAGATACAGACCTTTGTTGACCAGATCCACCGACCCATCGGGATTGAAATAGGTTGGGGGTAGAGCCAGATCGTGTGGGATGAGACGCAGGCCGCGCGGCCCTAAATCTAGCCACTTGCCTAGATCAAGAGGCTCCAGAGTACTGCGCAAATAGTGCTTGTCCCTTGCCACTTCCTGTGGAAACAGTGCGCAAGAGACGGTCGTAAACCCATAATCCATGCATTTTCGTGGCGAAAGCGATCGCGTTAGTCGACCGCGCCGCCATGCCTCCCAGGTGTTGAGTCCACGTTACAGAGACTGAGGGCGAATGGTACAGGCATATTGTATCACGACAGGTGGGAGGAGTCTACAGGAAGACAGGTAAACGCATGTGATATGATGGAGAAAAAAGATTGGAGCAAGGCTCTATGCTCAACTCATTACGCGCAGTGATCTGGGACCTGGATGGTGTGATTATCGATAGCGCGGAAGAGCATCGCCAGGCCTGGCAGCGCTTAGCTCAGGAAGAGGGGATTCGTTTCACTGATGCCGATTTTTGGGCAACCTTTGGCAAGCGGAACGATGATATCATCACCAAAGTTTGGGGCACGCTGCCTCCCGAGCGCATACGAGCGCTGGCGGACCGTAAAGAAATCTATTTTCGCGAACTCGTCCGCACGACGGCGGCTCCCCTGCCTGGTTCTATCGAGTTGCTGCAGGGTCTGCACGAGGCAGGTTTCTTGCAGGCCTTGGCATCTTCGGCCCCTATGGAGAACATCCAGCTCATCAGCGATGTATTGGGGTTAAGACAATACCTCACGGTGCTCGTCTCGGGGGAGACGGTAGCCCATGGGAAACCGGCGCCCGACATCTTCCTCAAGGCCGCCAAAGAGCTAGGCGCCGACCCCGGGCAATGCCTGGTAATCGAGGACGCAGTGGCAGGAGTGCAGGCGGCACATGCGGCCGGTATGCGCTGTATTGCCGTAGCAGGGAACCGTGATCTCCCTGGTCTACTCGAAGCCGAGTTGATGGTGAAGTCCCTGGAGGAGGTAGACGTGGCGCGGGTGCGTTCGCTGGCTTGACACGCGTATAGCATCAATGGCACAATACAGCGACAGACATGGAGGTGTAGGGGTCCCGGTGGGTCTCACCGTCTTCAAAACGGCTGGGGGGTCGCTCGGCGCGGTCCCTGGTGGGTTCGACTCCCACACGCCTCTGCCAAGAGTTGTGGATTTGTTGTAGTGTGC
>WNGR01004382.1_pt1 | contig 20597 bp, 18 predicted proteins | sample 5407581 | NCBI WGS metagenome assembly WNGR01 (sample SAMN13153383, study PRJNA577476) | soil metagenome | isolation source: 80 cm soil or saprolite under Garry oak tree replicate 2 | place: USA:California | collected 2016-06-15
GGCATGGACACGCCGCAGGTGACACCGGGACTGCTGGCCGCGGCGGCCGAACCCCTCGTGTCCAGGAGCGCCGACGCCACCTTCGGCATGGCCGAGGACGGCGGCTTCTGGCTGCTCGGCCTGCGGGAGGTCGATCCCGGCCTCATCCTCGGCGTGCCGATGTCCCAGCCGGACACCGGGCCGAAGCAGCTGGCCCGGCTCGAGCAGGCCGGACTGCGCGTCACGATGCTGCCCCAGCTCACCGACGTGGACACGGTCCGCGAGGCCGAGCGCGTCGCCGCCGTGACGCCGGGATCGCGCTTCGCGGCGTGCATGGCCCGCATGCGCGAACCCGCCGATCAGGCCATCGTCGCCGCCCAGTGATCCGCCCCGATGATCGGCCCGGTGACGCCATTTCGGCCGGTCGGGACGACTCCGGTAGCCGTGAGTGGTTAAATGGGTTCCGGTTGTACGAAGTTCGTGTACGTGTCACAGCGCCAGCGAAGTTCTGACCGCGGGCGTTCTGCATCCGCAAACGCCCGGCCCCTCGTGGGCAGTGGTCGCGGCAACCCGGGACGCACGACCGTGTGTTCCCGAAATCGTCATAGTAGGAGAAGTACATGCCTCAGGGCACCGTGAAGTGGTTCAACTCGGACAAGGGCTACGGCTTCATCGCCCCGGACGACGGCTCGGCCGACGTCTTCGTCCACCACTCCACCATCAAGATGGACGGGTTCCGCGCCCTCCAGGAGAACCAGCGGGTCGAGTACACCGCTGGCCGCGGCCCCAAGGGCCCGCAGGCGGAAGAGGTTCACCCGATTTAGCACGTCACGAACCACCAAGCAGAACGGGGCGGTCCCGGCCGGGGCCGCCCCGTTCCGTAGCTAACCGGGGAGGCCTCAGGCCACCGGTCCGGTCACCGTGACCAGGCTGCCGTAGGAGAGGTAGCCGTAAGCCTTCTTGGCCGCGGCCCAGGGCAGCTCGACGCAGCCCAGGCTCTGGTAGGACCCGTAGCTGTACCGGCTGAACTGGTGGACCGCGTCGCCGCCGTTGAAGTAGTTCGCGAAGTACACCGGGTCGTGGTATTTCGAGCCGTCCGGGTTGATGCCGTCCATGTACGAGAAATAGAACTTCAGGTAGACGGGGAACGTGCCGTCCACGGTCGGGCGGCCCGGGATGCCGGTGTTGGCCAGCGTCTTGAGCACCACCTTGCCGTTGTGCCAGACGGTCAGGTTCTCCGGGTAGTGCTGGTTGGCCAGCGCGTAGGTGTACCCGTTGGGGTTCTTCTGGCCCTTGGCCACCGCGGTGAACAGCTTGGACCACACGGACTTGCCCGCGATGCCGTCCATCGTCATCTTGTGCACCGACTCGAACGCCCGGATGGCGCCGGCCTGCAATATGTTCGCCTTACCCGGCTTCCACTGCGACCTCAGCGCCCACGGCCAGCCGCTCTGCCAGGTGAACGTGCCGGCCGGCGCGTGGTAGGCGGCGGCGAGCTGAGCCCTGGCGCTGGTCGCGCCGATGGCCGGGCCCGACACGGCCTTGAACGTCATCGGCAGGTACCCGAGCTGCGCCATCAGCTGCTGCAGCCGCATGTTGCTGAACGAGCCGGTGGTGAAGCTCCGGCTCAGGTTGGAGCCGAGCGTCCCGCCGCCGCCCGCGGTCGCCCCCTCGGCCGAGACCACGCCGGCCAGCCCGCCCGGGATCTTGACCGTGACCTTCGTCTTCTGCGACCAGCCCACGGCCGGGGTGAAGACCGCCGCGTTCCCCTGCACCGCCCAGTGCCCGGCGATCGACGGCGACAGGGCCGGCATCGGCGAGTTCGGCGCCAGCGGCACGGAGAACTGCACCCGGATGGGGCGGGTGCCGTTGACGCCCTTGGCCCCCCCGGCCGGGGTCATCGAGACCATCTGCAGGGCCACCGCGGGCTGCAGCGGCTTGATCCCGTTCGCGGGCCCCTCCGACGACACCAGCGAGGCGTGGCTCCCCGGCGACGCGAACGCCACGATCATCATCCCGGCCGCGAGGACCAGCGTGGCGCCGCTCGCGGTCAAGGCCGCCCCCCGCCGCTTCGGCCGGGTCACGCTCAATGACTTCCAGGTTCTTTTAGGTGCAGAACTTTCCTTACCTGCCGACAATGATTGCTGCCTCCGGAACCATCCGGATCCCGACACGGTGCCGTCCCCTCACGCGATATCACAATTTGACAAAAATTCAGGCCTCAACCCAGTGCAAGCACGACAAGATGGTCACTCCCCACTACTCACAGACGCGCACGCGCGGGAAAAGGTTGCCGGCGTCCGGCTTGTCCCGCCCGCCACCGGAAGCGGACCGTCCCCAGCCTCCGCGGCGTTGCAATCGGTAGTCAGATGAACCCGTGCCGGCCACATGCTGACCAGCACCCACATCAGCTTACCCAGCCGCCGCGGCCGGGGCGCGCGGACGGCCGCGGGCCCGCGCCACGATCTCGCCGTAAATAGGACACCGAACGGGCCTGGCTATTCGCCCCTCGGTCACCACTCCGCCCATTCACCTAAACCAAACACCCGAGGCAATTCGCCGCTTCCCGCCGGCATTTCTGAATTTCCCAGGGCGACCTCATTCCCGGCCCGGTCCTGCCGCCCCGCGGACCCGGCGCTCTCGTAACCTCTCCGCAAGATCTGCTGATCACAATCCGAACCGTAATAACTACTGTCCGCCTCCGGTCCGGGGCGGCCGACCGGGCCGCGACGCGCGGCCGCTTATCACGGCGAAATTTCGCCTTCCACAAGCATACCGTCACCTGCGGCGTAAGCGCTTAGCAATGAATTTCCCAGGTTTCGGCGCTGTCCGGGCACTAAAACCGGACAAAACGCGAATCTGGAGAATTCTCGAATAACGGCCCCGCGGCGGTCTACGGTGATGCACCGGGAGCGGCACAGCGGACATCCATGGAGGTGGATTGAATGCTCAGCGGGCATCGGTCCGCACGGCGCCGTCGCGGTAATAAGAGCCGCGCGGCGCGTATTGCGGTCCCTCTCGCCATTCCGATGGCACTGGGCCTGACGCTCGGGATCATCATTGCCGTCTCGAGCGGCAACTCGACGACGATCGCGCAGTCGGCCCTCGGCTCGTGCGCCTCGGCCGCGGCCGGCGCCAGCGCCCCGGCCCCCGCGGCCAGTGCTCCCGCGGCCAGCGCCCCGGCGGCCAGTGCTCCGGCGGCAGCGAGCTCGGCCGCGGCGGCACCCTGCCCGTCGGCTTCCGGCTCCGCGGCGGCCACCGCCGCGGGCGCCACCGCGGCTAACTTCGCCATCCCGCCGAACAACGCGGCGAACCGGGCCGGCCTGGCCGGGGCGAACGCGGTGGACGCGGCCGGGAACGCGTTCAGCTTCACCCAGAACGCGGATCAGGCCGCGGCCTCGATGAACTGCACGGTATCCGTGCCGGCCAACCCGCTGACCGCCCAGGGGCTGGCCACGCCGTGGGTTCTCGGGGACGGCTGCACCTGGGCCAACGGCGGGACCGAGGGCGTCTTCATCGACGCCACGATCCTGGCGCCGAACGGCCAGCTCCAGGTGTACGACCCGCTCGTGATCAACCAGGGGACCACCCCGGCCGTGGCGCCGACGCCGCCGACGATCGCCGCGGGTTCGCAGGTCATCCTCAGCGCCGGGTTCAACGGCAACGCGCTGGCGCTGGTCGGCCCGGGCGCGACGCAGGGCAACTGCATCGACGCGTTCGGCAACTCGCTGATCAACCAGACCCCGCAGTGCAACGCGGCCAACTTCTACCGGATGGCCAACGCCGAGATCGCCCGCGGCACGCTGACCATCCCGGCGGCCGGCACCGGCCAGGACGGCCAGGCCTGCCAGACCACCCGTGACTTCGCGCTGATCGACCAGGACCAGAGCGACAACGCGGTGGCGAGCTACCTGTTCGACCCGGCCACCGGCAAGGCGGCGCAGGCCACCGCGGCCAACGCCGCGGCCATGACCGGCGCCACGGTCGAGCAAAACGGCAGCGACAACGGCCTGCTGGACAAGTTCGTGGACCCCGCGCTCGGCTGCACGCCGTTCACGGCCCCGAACCCCACCAACCCGAACGGGTCGAGCGCGTCGCAGGCGCTGAACGAGCTGTCCGCCCGGGCCAACCAGAAGGGCACGATCGCGCTGCTGCCGGTCAACAACCCGCAGCTGCTGGTCGGCGGGCAGTTCAGCCTGGGCAAGACCAACGCCTACCGGATGGAGACCGACCAGCCGCGGCTCGCGGCCAACACGAACACCAGCCAGAACGCGGCACGGTACTGCCAGAACATGGTCAACATCCAGGCGCCCAGGCTGAAGCTGGACGCGGCCATGGAAACCGGCACCGCCTCGCCCGTCCCGGCGCTCGGCAACAACCTGGCCAACTTCCTGGCGGCCCGGCTGAGCGGCTCGTTCGGCAACCTGAACTGCCAGAACTTCGGCCTGACCAACCCGGTCACGCTGACGGTCGACGGCAACGGCGTCGCGACCGGCGCGACGTTCAACACCGCGCGGCAGGCCGCTAAGGTCACCGGCACCACCAGGGGCGCCGGCGCCGGCCAGGGCGGTGGCGGTGCGCGCAACCGCGGCCAGTTCATGCCGGGCAGGCGCGGGCACGTGTAACACGGTGATCGGTGGCACCGGCGCCTGAGCGGGCGCCCGCCGGGTATCAACCAGCTCCATGGCCGAAGGTGGCCCCGGGAATCCCGGGGCCACCTTCGCCATCTCCGGCGTAATAACCGCGCCATCTACCCATCCGGTCTCGCAATCGGTTGCGCTCCTCGCTGCACGTGCAACCGCGTATCACGGGGTTATCTCGACGCCTCCATTATGTCCCTCACCTGGGACGTAATAATTTGGCAAGAAATTTGAGAGGTTCGGGCGCAACCCACCCCTAAACCTTAAAAAACCCTTACATGAAGCGAATCTTCAGAATTCGCCGATCTTGCCGAACGCGCAGGTCTACCGTGATGCACCGGGAGCGTCACAGGGGACTTCCCACATGGAGGTGGATTGAATGCTCAGCGGGCATAGGTCCGCATGGCGCCGTCGCCGGAACAGCCGCGCGGCGCGTATAGCGGTACCTCTCGCCATCCCGATGGCACTAGGCCTGACTCTCGGAATCATCCTCGCCGTCTCCGGCAACAACACCACGACGGTTGAGCAATCGGCCCTGGGTTCGTGCGCCTCGGCCGCGGCCAGCGCCCCGGCCCCAGCGGCGAGCGGGAGCCAGGCAGCACCGGCCGCGGCCGCCAGCGCCCCGGCCCCTGCGGCCAGCGCCCCGGCGTCAGCCTCGGCCGCGGCGGCACCATGCCCGTCGGCATCCGGATCTTCCGCGCCCGCGCAGGCGGCGGCGGACAACACCGACTGCGACATCATCGTCCCGGCCGACCCGCTCAGCGCGCAGGGCCTGGCGACGCCGTACCAGCTCACCGGGCCGAACGGCACGTCGCCGGCCGACTCCGGCTGCAAGGCACGTCGCCGGCCGACTCCGGCTGCAACATGGCCAACGCGGCCGCGCTCGGGGCGTTCGTCCAGGCCACCATCGTGAACCCGCGCACCGGGGCGCTGTCGGTCTACAACCCCCTGGTCATCACGAAGGGGACCACCCCGGCCGTCGCGCCGGTCGTGCCGAAGCTGCCCAGGAACGCGGTCGTCACCATCGACTTCGGGTTCAACGGCGCGAACCTGATCCAGGTCGGCGCGACGCCGAACGCGCTCGCACAGGGCCGCTGCGTCAACGGCCTCGGATCGCCCTTCGGCCAGCAGTCGTTCTGCAACGGCACCGCCTTCTTCCGCGCCGCGTACGGGCTGATGGTCTTCGGGCGGCTGCGCGTGCCGTCCCAGGGGACCTCGGCCAAGATCGTGCCGACCGGGGGCCGTCTCGGGACGGGCCGTGCCTGCCCGAACGTCCGCAACTTCGACATGGTCGACCAGGACCAGAGCGACAATGTGACCAGCGTTTACCTGCTCAACCCGGCCACCGGCCAGACGGCCCAGGACACCGCGGCCAACGAGGCCACCATGGCCGGCAACCAGGCGCTGTCCAACGGCAGCGACAACGCCCTGGTCGACAAGTTCATGGACCCGGCGCTCGGCTGCACCCCGTTCATGGCGCCCGACCTGGCGAACAACAACACGCCAACCACGTCGCAGGCCCTTGACGAGCTGCTGGCGGCCGCGCCGAGGAACGCACCGAGGATCCCCGCCCTGGTGCCGGAGAACGACCCGATGGTGCTGGACGCCAACGGCAACCTCGACCCGGCCAAGACCAACCTGTACCGGGCTGAGGTCGGCCAGCCGGCTATCAGCCGGCAGAACGGCAGGTTCGACAGCCCGGCGAACTACTGCCAGAACATGATCAACATCCAGGGTCCGTTCCTGGCGGCCAACCAGGCCGTATTCGCCGCCGGCCCGTCGCCGGTGCCGGACGTGGGCAACAACCTGTTCACCTTCCTGGCCAACCGGCTGCTCCAGTCCTTCGACAACCTGGGTTGCAAGAACTTCGGCCTCACCAACCCCGTCCAGGTCGTCGCCGACGGGAACGGCGCGGCCACGTCGGCCACCATCAACACCACCCCGCAGCAGGCGACCGGCGGTAACGGCGGCGGCCGCCAGGGCAACCAGCAGACCTGGCAGCAGATCTGGCGGCAGTTCCTGGGCCGGGGCGGTCAGGACAACCAGCAGGACGGCGGCATGTAGGTCCGGCGGCGCCCCCTCCTCGTCACGGCGCGGCATACCTCCTAGTGCGGCGCCGCTCCCCGGGCTGCGGGGCTGGCCTCCAGGCCAGCCCCGCAGTCGTCTTATCGTGGGAGCCACAGTGAACCGCGGCGCTGCCGCCAGGGCCGGGAATCAGTGACCGAGGAACTCGTTCATGACGCTGACCTGGGCGTGGTCGCTGGTGAAGACCAGCTCGGGCAGGCCCCAGGCGTCCTCGATGGTCCGCAGCAGTGAGTAGTGGTTGTAGGCGACGTTGCTCACGAAGTGGCGCGGCCCGCTCGGGTCGACCACCACCGCGGGCACCAGCGCGCCGCCGAACACGCCGCCCGGCCAGTTGGGGCTGATGTCCGGGTCACCGGCGGGCAGCACCGGGGAGTCGCAGCAGCCGGCCGGGGAGTCCCAGCCGCCGTTGACCGCGTTGCCGGTGAAGTCGCCCTCGTCGGCCACGATGAAGATCGCGCTATGCCGCGTCCAGGCCCGGCTGGACATGATCGTGGCCACCGCGCCCTTGACAAAAGCGTCCGCCTTCTGCTTCAGCGAAGCGTCGTTCGCGTCGTCATTTGCGCTGCCGAACGGGCAGGGCGTCTCCGGGTGACCGGCTACCGCGGTGTTCACCCCGCCGTGCATGTCGTTGCACTGATCCGGCGTGATGTACACGAACCTGGGTGCGTGCGGGCTGTTCAGGTCGCCGGCCAGGGCGGTGTACGGCTTGATGTGCGCGACCCGCGCCGGGTCGTCGCGGACGTCGGTGTACAGCGCGAACGGGTTGTGCTTGGACGCGTACAGCGGCTGGGCGCTTGACGGCCAGAAGTCGTCGAGCGGATTGGGCGGCAGCGCCTCCATGTAGGCGTCCCAGCTGATGTGGGCCGCCTCCAGCGTGTCGACCACGTTGGTGTGGTCGAACCGGTTCGCCGGGTTGTCGTTGTTGATGAACCAGTTCGACCCGCTGGTCATGGCGATGTAGTTCGGCTCGCTGGGGTGCGTCACGCCGAAGTAGTTCGCGGCCTCGCCGTACTGCTGCGCCAGCGACGTGATGAACGGCGCGTTCGGGTCGCCGATCACGCCCTTCGCCGAATGGTTCTCTAGCACGATGATGAACGCGCGGTCCAGTCTTACGTGGTTACCGCCGGACCCGTGGCTGGCCACGGGGGCCGCGCCGCTCGACGCGGACAGTCCCACGGTCAGCGCCGCGGCGACACCGGCCACCGCGCCGACCGCGAGAACCTTCGCTCGTTTCGTCCGCAGGGTCACGCCCCACCTCCCAAGTATGGGCCGGGCCCTGACCCTGTTCATCGGCCCGGCAATCCCCCTTTCCTACGCTTTTGCACAGGCTCGCGCAAGATCTCGCGCTAAATGGATTTAGTCCTCCGTCCGTCGCCGGGCCGGGGGCTACCTCAGGTTCGCCGAGCCGGCAAAGTAGTTGCCGTGCGCGGAGGTGCCGAGCGGCGCGGAGGCGGTCGAGCCGGGCAGCGTCGACGGCGAGACGAACGTGCTGCCCTGCGGCCCGGCCTGCACCGCCTCGCCGGTCGCGCTCCCCTTCAGGTACTGCGTCCAGGACAGGAACCACTGGGTCCAGCCGTCGTCCCACTTGCCCGCCGCGGTGCTGGCGGTGACGGTGATCGGGTCACCGGGGATGGACATGTTGTAGTAGGTCTGCGCGGCCAGCGGCGGCAGGTTCACGCACCCGTGGCTCACGTTCGAGGTGCCCTGGTTCACCACCGACCACGGGGCGGAGTGGTAGTAGTCGCCGCTGTAGGTGAACCGGACCGCGTAGTTGACCAGCTCGTCGTAGTGGCCGGAGCTACCCGCGGGGCCGCCGCCGACCATGCGCACCGGGTTGCCCTTCTCCACGCTCAGGTAGGTCCCGTCCGGCGTGGGCAGGCTGGCCCGGCCGGTGCTGATCGGCCACTGGTACGTGAGCTTGCCGTTCAGGTAGATCTGCGTCTTGTGCGTGGTCGCGCTGGCCACCGCGATCAGCGACCGGCCGATCTCGAAGGTCTGGGTCAGGTTGTGCGTGCCGTACACGCCCTTGGCGCCCTCCACGCCGTCCAGGTGCCCGGCGAAGCTGACCGTGGTGTAGGCCGGCCAGTAGTCCCGCGGCCGGAAGGACAGCTGCTGGTCGCCATCCCAGTACCAGGCGCCGACCACCGGCTTGGACGTGGTCAGCTCGAGCGACCGCTCGACCGCCGCCTTGTTGGTGATCGGCCGGCTGAACGTCAGCATGATCGGTATGCCGACGCCGTAGGTCTGCTTGTACCCCTCGAAGATGTGGGTGGTGAAGGTCTGCGCGGGCGTCAGGGTGCGGAACGTGCTGGTCTTGCTCATCTTCTCGCCGCTGGGGGCGGTGCCGGTGGCGGTCACCGTGTAGCTCTGCGACACGCCCAGGTTCCCCGTGCTGTGCCAGCTCTTGCCGTCGGCGGCCAGGCTGCCGGACACGGAGTCGCCCGAGGTGCGCACGGTCACGTCGGTCACCTTGCCCGCCACCGCGGTGACGGTGATGCCGTCCGAGGGGGTGGCCCCGTGGCTGCCGTCCGCCGGGGTGATCCGCAGGTCCTTGGCCAGCTCCGCCGCGTGCGCCTTGGCCGACGCGGAGGCCTGCGCCCTGCTCTGCGCGGGGGAGGCGGTGGAATGGCTGCCGCCGCTGCTGCACGCGGTGGCGAGCAGGGCGATGACGGCCGCCGCCGCGAGGCCCGCGTACCGTCGCGCGTGCCGTGCTGACCCGCGGTCTGTGCCCCGCACGGTGACCCTCCTTTGCCCCGTCTTGCCCGTCCGGACGCAGTTTACTTGCGCTGTGCTAACGACGGGGCCGCAGTGCTCGCACGACCGCCCAGGCGAGCGCGAGCACGGTCAGCATGATGATCACGTACTCCGGCCACGCGCCGACCCGTGTCGCCAGCGTGCGGTGGCTCACCAGCGGCACCCGTGCGTCGAGTATGGCCTGCTGCCACACGCCGCTGTGCGCGATCAGGCTGCCGTCCGGCGCGATGATCGTGCTCTCCCCGGTGGTCGAGGCGTACACCACGGCGCGGTCCGATTCCACCGCCCGGATCCTGGCCATCGCCGTCTGCTGCCTGGTCTCGCCGAGCTGGCCGTCGATCTCGAAATCGGCGTCGTTGGACTGCACCGCGAGCAGGTTGGCGCCCGCCGCGACCTCCGACCGGACCAGGTGGTCGAAGGCCACCTCGTAGCAGATCACGTCGCCCAGCCTGATCTTCCCGGCGCCGAACACGACCGGTCGGCGCCCCGCGGTGAAGTCGATCGGCTGCAGCGCCGGGAGGTCGCTGAAGCTCGAGATGACGCCGCGGAACGGGATGTACTCGCCGAACGGCACGAGCTGGCGCTTGACGTACGCGGTGCCCGGCCCGCGGCCGGGCACCCACAGCTGGCCGACGTTGCGGCGCGGGTCATTCAGCACCTCGCCGATCAGGATCGGCTTGCCGATCGCGGCCACCGCCGCGGATAGCTGGGCGTAGACCGACGGGTTCTGGAACGGGTCGATGTCGGTGGCGTTCTCCGGCCAGATCACCAGGTCGGGCGCTGGCCGCTCGCCCGCCTTGACCTGCGCGGCCAGCTTCAGCGTGGCGTCGACGTGGTTCTGCGTGACCTGGGTGGCGCTCAGCTGCTGGGGGAGGTTCCTGGCCCGTGGCACGTTGCCCTGGATCGCGGCCACCTGGGCCGTGGGCGCGCCCCCGGTCGGGTCGGCAGGCAGCAGCCCGCCCGCCAGCACCAGCCCCGCTGTTGCCACTGCGGCTAGCAGCGGGGCGTGCCCCGCCCAGGGGGGTCTGGGGGGGCGGGTAGCCCCCCCAGGAGCAGGGGGGGTCTGGGGGGGATCGTCCCCCCGAGACAACACAGCCCGGGCGAGCATGGCACCGGTCAGCGCGATCAGGAAGCTCAGCAGCGGCGCGCCGCCGAACGCGACCCAGCGGACGTCCGGCGCGACCGACTGGCTCATCGCCAGCCGGCCCCAGGGAAAGGCGTAGGGCCACCGGTCCCGCACCCCCTCGACCAGGACCCACCAGCCCGCCACGGCGACCGGCCAGTACGGCAGGCGAAGCAGCAGCCGCTGGCCGATCGCCAGCAGCGCGAAGATGACCGCCTCGGACCCGGCTAGCGCGGCCCACGCGTACCAGGCCAAGTTGATCAGCCAGGACAGCAGCGGCACGAACTGCGCCAGGCCGAACACCAGCGCGCAGCCGAACGACCCGCGCAGGCTCCGCCCGGTCAGCGCCAGCACCAGCAGCGCGGGCCCGAGCACCGCCAGCGGCCAGAGGCCGGCCGGCGGGAAGGAGGCGTACAGCGCCAGGCCCCCCGCTACCGAGATGAGCAGGGCCCAGCGGGTGCGGAATCCGCCGGAATCCCCGGCGCGGCCGGTCCGCGCGCCGGAGGCGGCGGAGGCCTGGGCGGAGATCACCCTGAGAGGGTAACCGGGCGGATGCGCGCCCGTCACGCTAGCCGGTTTGACCGCACGGGAGGCAAGCGATGTTATTTAGCGTGAACGAGGTATACCTCTGAGCTATAGTACGGATTGCGAACGCCTCGGTGGGGGGGCGTGCACCTGCCGTTTCCGCTCCTTTTAAAGGTAGTGCACATGACACGGGTTGTTACTGGGCTGGGCCATGATTAGGGTTCGCTACCGCGATTCGAACGAGCTTTCTCCGGGATTACACGCAGCGGCCGAGCGTCATGGCCGCACCACCACGGTCTACCTGCTGTCCGGCCTGACCAAGCCGCAGCGCCGGTCGGCGCTGCGCAGGCTCCGGCTGTCCGCCCGGATGGGCCACTGCCCGGGGCTGCCCGCGGGGCGGCTGGCGCTCGCGCTGTTCGCCGACCGGATCAGGACCGGCATCGGCCAGGCCGGCGCCGTGCTGCGCCTGCATCCGGCCGGCAGCACCCTGCCGGTCATGGTGCTCTCCGGCGGGGCCATCGCGTTCCTGCTCTTCTCCACGGTCTCGATCCGGGTCCTGCCCACCACGCCGACCTCACCCGAGGCGGCCTCGAGCCCGGGCCCGGCGGCCACGGCCGGCGCGATCCCGATCACCGGGTCGCAGGGCGGGGCGGCGGGACTGGGCGGTTCCGGCGACCGGCAGGCGGTACCGCCCGGCCTGGGCGGCTCCTCGCTGGCCACCGGGCCCAGCCTGGCCGGGGCGGCCGGCGGGCAGGGGCCAGGCGCGGCCCCCGGCAGCGGCGGCGGTAACGGCACCGGCCAGGGCGGCAGCGGGACCGGCGCAATCGGGTCCGGCGGTGGGACGACCCTGAGCGGCGGCACGGATCCCGCGCCGACGCCGTCCCAGGGCGGCGGCTCGTCCGGCGGCGGGTCGTCCTCCTCGAGTTCGCCTTCGCAGCCGACCTCGTCGTCGTCCTCGGCGACGCAGCCCGCGTCCAGCGGGCTCTGCGTGAAGGTGGGACCGCTGGGGGTCTGCCTGAACGTCTAGACCCCCAGCGATCGCGACCTACCCTGTTCCGGCGACCTGAGGAGGGCAGGGTTGAATAGCTTGGGTGACTGCTGGTCGCTGCAGACCCGTGATAACGCAGCCCGTTCGGGCTAGGTTTGGATCTTGACATCCTCCATCCGCCTGAAGGCGGAGGATTCCAGCCGCGGCTCGCGCCGCGCTGTAGGTTCGCGGTTCGCAGGCCGGGCGATCCCGTCGCCTCCCCGCGCAGCCACGGCATGCCCTGCCGCGTTTCGTGCTGGGTCGTGCATGTGCCCGCTTGGCTATCGCAGACATGTTCGATTATACCACACTTTGGAGGGAGGGAGCGGCGTTTTCTCCAAGGCCTAAAAGACGGGTCTCCACGCCGCGATCCTGATGACTGAAACCGCGGCGGCCCCGGCGGGGATCCCGGACCTGCGGCTGTCCACCGCGCCGGGCCGCTGGGTGGTGACCGCCACCGTGCTCGGCTCGGGCATGGCCGCGCTCGACGCGACCGTGGTCGGCATCGCGCTGCCCGCCATCGGCCGGGACTTCCACGCCGGCATCGCCGCCCTGCAGTGGGTGGTGAACGCCTACACGCTCACCCTGGCCGGTCTGCTGCTGCTCGGCGGCACGCTCGGGGACAGCTACGGGCGGCGCAAGGTGTTCGTCATCGGCACCGTGTGGTTCGCGCTCGCGTCGCTGCTGTGCGGGGTCGCCCCGAACGTCGAGGTGCTGATCGCGGCGCGCGCCCTGCAGGGCGTCGGCGGGGCGCTGCTGACCCCGGGCAGCCTGGCCATTCTGCAGGCCTCGTTCGCCGAGGAGGACCGGATGGCCGCCATCGGCGCGTGGTCGGGGCTTGGCGGCGTGGCCACCGCGATCGGCCCGTTCCTCGGCGGGTGGCTGATCGACGCGGTGTCCTGGCGGCTGGTGTTCTTCATCAACCTGCCGCTGGCCGCGGTGGTCATAGCCATCGCCGCCAGGCACGTGCCGGAGACCAAGTCGCCGGGCCCGGTGCCGCGGCTCGACATCCGCGGCGCGCTGTCCATCAGCGGCGCGCTGGCCGGGATCACCTACGGGCTGATCGCGGCGTCGGCCGACGGCTGGACGTCGGTCTCCGTGCTGCTGCCGCTCGGCCTGGGCGCCGTCCTGCTCGGCGTGTTCATCCTGGTCGAGGCCAAGGAGCCGGAACCGATGCTGCCGCTCGGGGTGTTCAGGTCCCGGCAGTTCTCCGCGGCCAACGCGGTGACGTTCGTGGTCTACGCGGCGCTGGGCGGGCTGCTGTTCCTGGTGCCCACCGTGCTGCAGGTGGTGCACGGGTACTCACCCGTGGCGGCGGGTACCTCGCTGCTCCCGGTGACGTTCATCATGCTCGCGCTGTCCTCCCGCTCCGGCGCGCTGGCCTCCCGGATCGGGCCGCGGCTGCAGATGTCGGTCGGCCCGCTGGTCATCGCCGCGTCGCTGCTCCTGTTCATCCAGATCGCGGATTCCGGCGATTACCTGACCGCGGTGCTGCCCGGGGTGGTGGTGTTCGGGTTCGGGGTGGCGATCATGGTGGCGCCGCTGACCGCGACCGCGCTGGCGGCCGCCCCGGCCGAGCACGCGGGCGTGGCCTCCGCGGTCAACAACGACGTGGCCCGCGCGGGCAGCCTGATCGCGGTGGCGGTGCTGCCGGCGCTGGCCGGCATCACCGGCGACAGCTACCTGCACCCGGCCGCGCTCGCCCACGGTTTCAGGGAGGCCGCGATCATGGCCGCGGTGTTCTGCGCCGCCGGGGGAGTGCTGGCCGCGCTCACCATCCGCAACCCGTCCCGGGCCAAGTGCGAAAAGACGACACCGCAGGAGTTCAACTGCAGCCTGGAGGCGCCGCCCCTGCGTAGCCTTAGGGAGACCGAACCGATCAAGGTAGGAGACTCCGATGACCGCTGACGGCGCCGACGCGCACAAGGCCGTCGAGGAGGCCGCCCGCGCCGCCCGCGGCACCGTGGCCGACCTGGCCGGGGTGCCGGGCGAGCGGCTCGACCAGGCGCTGCGGGCGATCGCGGACGGCCTGGTCCGCAGCTCCGCCCCGGTGCTCGCGGCCAACGAGGAGGACATGACCGCGGCGCGCCAGGCCGGCCTGGGCGGTGGCCTACTGGACCGGCTCCGGCTGGACGAGGCGCGGCTTGAGGCCATCGCGGGCCAGCTGCGGGCGCTGGCCGGCGTCCCCTGTGAACCTGCCGAACGGGCGGTCAGGGAGCTTCCCGGCGGCCTGGTGCTCACCGAGCGGCGCCGCCCGGTCGGCGTGATCGGCGCCAACTTCGAGGCCAGGCCGAACGTGGTGGTGGACATCGCCTCGCAGTTCGTCAAGTCGCGCAACGCGGGCGTGCTGCGGACCGGGTCGGCCGCGATCCGTTCGGCCATCATGCTGGCGGACGAGGTCATCGCGCCCGCCCTGGCCTCCGCCGGCCTGGACCCTGCCATGATCCAGCTGGTCCGGGTACCCGGGCAGTCCTCGGCCCGGGCGCTGGTCAGCCAGCCCGGCCTGATCCCGCTGGTGATCCTGCGCGGTAGCGGGGACAGCACCCGCTCGCTGGCCGCCGAGGCGGCCCGGCACGGGGTGCGCACGATGGCGCACGCCGACGGCGGCGCGGTGCTGTACGTTGACGCCGCCGCCGACCTGGACCTGGCCGGGCGGCTGATCGAGGCCAGCCTGGACCGGCTCGGCGTGTGCAACCGGCTCAACCTGCTGCTGCTGCAGCCGTCGCTGTGGGATACCTTCGTGCCGCGGGTGACCGCGCGGCTGGACCGGCTGGGTATCGCCGTCTCGCTGCCGCCGCACGCGCACCCGCTCGGCCACGAGTGGGCGCTGGACTCCGGCCGCGAGGCCACCGTCACGCTGGCCCCGGCCGACGGGCCGCGCGCCGCGGCCGTGCTGGCCAACGAGGAGACCTCCGGGCTGGCCGCGGCGATCGTAACCCAGGACCGGGCCGCGGCGTCGGAGTTCCTCGGCGCCTACGCCGGCACCGGCGCGTTCTGGAACTCCACCACCCGCCTGCTGGACGGCTTCAAGCTGTTCTCGGTGCCGGAGACCGGGATCAACATCGACGCCGTGCCCGGCCCCCGCGGCCCGGTAACGTTCCGCGACCTCTACCTGCGCCAGTTCGTGGTCACCCCCGCGTGACCCCCTCAGCCGAGGATGGCGACGGGGCCGGGGTGGTCGACGCGGTGGTTGACCATGTCCAGGTGGCGCGTGGTGTACGTGCGCAGGGCGCGGAACTGGCGGTCGGTGAGCTTGTCGCAGACCCAGTCCCAGTGCAGCGCCACCCGGTCGCCCGGACCGATGCCGCGGGCCAGCACCGTGCCGTCCAGCGCCAGCCGCGCCATCTCCGTCACAGGCTCGCCCAGCGTCAGCAGCCGCCCGTCCCAGCACAGCGGCCGGGATTCCACCGCGGCCTGGTCGCCGTGCAGGGCGGTTACCGTGCCCCACCGGATCCGGCACCGGTCCAGCACCATGAGCGCGTGCCCGGCCTTGCGGTCGTCGCCCAGCAGGCCCACCCACGGGTACACGCCGAACACGTGGAAGCTGTGGTGCGGCACTCCGCCGGCCAGCACTCCCTCGGCCAGGAACTGGAACTTGTTACCCACCCGCTGCCGGAACCGCTCCGCCATCGAGTCGCCGATCTTCCCCACCGGAACCCGGTCGAGCAGCTCGTTGCCCACCCAGTACGCCTCCACCACCCGGTGGTCCAGCGGGTCACCGATGCCGCAGCCGGCCGAGATCAGCTCCAGGTACGGCCACGCGCCGGAGAACGCCCGGGCCAGCTGGACCAGGCCCTGGTCGGCCACGCCGGCCACGGCGTACTCGCGGAAGGCGGCGAAGTCGTCGGGGCCGCAGTAACCCAGCGCGTTCGGCGGGTAGGCGTACCGGACGAACATCAGCGGGCCGTCCGCGGCCGCGGGCCCGCTCACGTCATCCACCTCGCCTCGGCCTCGCGTTCGGCCCCGAGCGCGGCCAGCGCGTCGGCCGCCTCGGCCGGCGTCATCACGTTCAGCGCGAAGCCCATGTGCACCAGGATCCAGTCGCCGGGACCGGGCCGCTCGTCGAGCAGGCCCACGTTGACGGTGCGGGGCACCCCGCCCACCTCGGCCATGACCAGGTCGGGATGGCCGGTCTCACCCGCCACGAGCTGGGCCGGGATGCCTAGGCACATACCTATCCCCTCTCAGCCGGTCCTGGCCGGCTCGTAAGTTATCGATTCGAGCGTCATCTCGTCGCCGCCGGTGATCTCGACGTTCTCCCCGCGGCAGCCCGGGCAGATGGCCAGCACGTCGGTCGTCTCGGCGGTCAGCCCGCAGTCCTGGCAGGTGAGCGTGGCCGGTACGGTGACGAGCGCCACCGCGGAGCCCTCGGCCTCGGTTCCCTCGGCGACGAAGCCCCAGGCCTGCGCCATCGACTCCTCGTCGACCGCGTGCTTCACGCCGAACCGGACCCGGATCCCCGCCACCTTCCGGCCGGCGGCGCGCTGGCGCACCGCAGCCAGCACGCCTTCGGCCAAGCCGTACTCGTGCATTCTCCTCCCGTCTTTACCTACGCCTCATACCTACGCGCCGCGCTCCCCGCGAGAATCTCCTCCACCGTCCGCACCGCGTGCGGCAAGGCCTCCTCGACCGGCCCGGACAGGCCCATCCCGGCGCTGACGTCGGCCGGCTCGCACGCCACCAGCAGGCTGCGCCCGGGGCGCCCGCCGAGCGAGCCGAGCAGCGCGAAGATGCCGTCCGGGGTCAGGCTGTGCGCGTCGATGACCGGGCCGGACCCGAAGACGGCCGGGTCGGGCTCGGGCACCTCGACCTCGAGCACGGTCACCGTGCCCGGCGCCTCGCCCCGCTGCGCCGCGTCCACCAGGACGAATAGCTCACACCCGTCGAGCAGGTCGTAGGCCAGGTGCACGCCGCGGATGCCGAAGTCCTTGACCTGCACCCCGTCCGGCACCGGCCGCCCGGCCAGCAGCCTGATCACCTCGACGCCGAACGCGTCGTCCCGCAGGAACACGTTGCCCACGCCCGCCACCAGCGTCCGCCCGCTCATGGGGCCGCCCCGGCCTCGTACGGCTCGACCTCGTCGGTCATGAAGTACAGGAAGCGCCCGTGCGCGATGCGCAGGTCCTCGTCCGGCTGGCCGGCCAGCGACACGGCCAGGTACGGGTTGTTCTCCACGTCGTGCAGCACCGCCTGGACCTCGGCGATCCGGCCGGCCAGGAACATGTCCTGCGCGTCGGCGCGGCGCGCGCCCGGCCGCAGCCGGACCAGGCTGCCGCGGGCGATCGGCCGCCCGCCGATGGTCACGCTGTCGGTGTCCGGCGACACCGAGGCGTCCGCGTCGGGGTCCCACCACGGCAGTGTCCCTTCGGGCCTTTCGATTTCCCCGGCCTCGGTCAGGGTCGGCGGCTCCGCCGCCGGTCCCGGCCGCGGCGATCGCAGCGTCCCGTGCAAACGCTCCAGGACCTGCGGGTCCATCGAATCGACCCGGTCCAGCAACGCGGCCGCCCGCGGGTCGGTGGCCCGGGCCTCGGCCTTCTCGTCGTCGGACAGCGCCATCGTGCGCAGCGTCAGGATCTCGTCGATCTCGGTGCCGTCGTAGAGCTCGCCCGGGCTCTCCGCAGCGAGTTCGGGGTGGTCGTACAGGATGATCGGGGAGGACAGCATGACCCGGTTATCCGGGTCGGCCAGCACCGGCCAGCCGCCCTCGTTGCGGCATCCGGCCACGGCCGGGGCGGCCCACTCCGGCGGGTCGGTCATCGAGAGGAACTTCCCGCCTTCGGCGGTGATGATGGCGTGCGCCGCGACCAGCGACGTCGGCAGCGCGTCCTCCCGGCGCCGGGGCGCGGAGCCGAGGTCCGTTCGGTTCTCCACCCGGACCTGGAGCTTCAGGGCGCGCCACGGGCCGGGGACCTCGGCCGCCCGGATCGTGACCGCGCCGGCCAGCGGCTCCCGGCGCCGCACGACGTCCTCCTCGCGGTCCTCGCCGCCCTCGACGGTGAACGCCCGCGTCACCCCGTCGCCGAACAGCGCGGCGGCGTCCGCGGCCGCCTCGATCTCGTGCTCCACCGCCTCGTCCCAGATCTCGGCAGCAGGGCTCTCACCGCCGGAGGTCCGCCGCTGGACCTGGAGGAACCGCAGCAGAACCCGGACGGACGGCTGCCCGCCGTGCTCCAGCACGCACTCGGCCCGGGTGATGCTGGTCTCTGACTCCTCGGCGGCCGCGTATCCGGGCGCCATCACCACCCCGAACTGCCAGCGGCTCCGGTTCTTCTGCGATGAGGCCCGGTAGGGGTACAGGATGTAGCCCTCGTACAGGACCGCGTCCGCGATTTTCCGAACGGGGTCGAGGTTCACCGCTGCGTCACCCCCGTCTCGCCCTCCTGATCGGGCGCGGCCGCTGGCTCGCCGCCTCTGGCGGCGGCCAGGAGCTCGGCCAGGGTGGCGTCCCAGGTGGGCAGCGCGTTCCGCGCCTTGTACTGCGACAGCGCGTCCAGCGTGTCCCGGCTGCAGCGCAGCCAGGCGCTGCCGGGGAAGTGCGCGTCGACGAGCTCGCGCCAGACGGAGACCGGCATCCGGTAGGAGGCTTCGGTGCTCCACGGCACGAGCTCGACCGAGAAGCCGTGCTCGGTGGCCACGAACACGGTGCCGCTGAACAGCATCAGCAGCGGGATCGTGCCGTCGTCCAGGCCCTGCAGGTAGCGCGCCGAAGCCACCTCCAGGTCATAGGTGACCGGCACGGTGAGCTCGACCTCGGTCACCGCGGTGAACGCCGGGACCATCGCGGTCACGGTGGCCAGCTGGATCGGCTTGACCGTATCGGCCCAGCGTGACGTGTCGCCGAACAGGTCGTGCAGCCGTTCCGCCTCGGTCGCGGTGTAGCGGCGGCGGTGCGGCTCGATCCGGATCTGGCAGCGCAGTGCGATCGCGTGCACCCGCACCCCGGACCGTTCGGTGATGGCCAGCTGGAAGGACAGGGTCGGCGTGGCGGCGTACCGGTCCGCGCTCGCGCCGGTACACCCGAAGATCAGGTCGGCCACTCTAGCGCCCCCGCTCCAATACGACCGCCCGCCGCCGCAGCCCGGCCAGGAACGCGGCCAGCGCCTCGCGGGCCTCGGCCCCGCCGTCGAACCCCTGCCAGTACATCCGGAGCTCGCCGACCAGCGAGTAGCACATGTCGATCGGGATCAGGAACACCTCGTCCTTATGCACGAAGATGGCCTCGGTGTCCGGCGTCAGCTCGCCGAGCAGCGGGTACGTGGCGGCGAGCCGGTCCCAGGCCTCCAGGTCGAGCTCGCACTCGGTCACCCCGCCCGGGCTCGGGTAGCCCGCCACCACCCGGCCCAGGGCCGAGTTGAAGAAGAAGAACGCCATCGCGACCGGGATCTGCAGCTCGTTCCAGTCGGTGCCGGCCAGCGGCCGGGCCGGGTCGTGGCAGATCCGCTCGGGCACCGCCTTGTACCGGCCCCCGGCCGCTCCCTCGTGGGTGAACAGCAGGTAGCACGCCCGGCAGGCGCAGGCGATCGAGCGCTTGTCCATGTCGACCAGGTGCCCGTGCCAGCCGTCCAGGATCGTCTGGCACATCTCGCACCGTTCGGTACCCGGCGGGTCCTCCTGGCGCTGGCTACCCAGGCGCTGGCCGCCCAGCTGCACCGGCAGCTGGGCGGGCACCAGCGGGCTGCGAGCCTGCGGGCTGCGAGCCTGCGTACCGGGCGCCGGGGCCCCGGACGGCCGTTTGACGAAACGGCGCAGTCCGGTGACCCCGGCGGCACCCGGTCCGCCCCCTCCTGGCCCGAAGCCCTCGGGGGGATTCTCCGTCACCGCGCCCCCTCGAAGGGACGCCTGGTGATCTGCAGCAGCGTCGGTTCGGCGGGCGGCTGGGCCAGCTCGATGGCGACCCCCGCTGCCTCGGGTGCCGCCCCGGCCACGGCCTTTTCGATCAGGTCCCGGACCGTGTCCGCCGAGCAGCCGCTCTGCTCCAGGCGCAGCCGGAGCACGCCCGCCTCGTCCAGGCCCAGGTACTCGACGTTGCCCGCGTGCGAGCCGAGCTGCGGCAGCACCTCCTCGACGGCCCGCCGGACCCGGGTGCTGGTGTCGAGCGGGTGCAGGTCGTGCACCAGCAGCAGGCTCTCCACCAGCGGGTCCGCGACCAGCTTGTCGATGAGCTCGGGCCTTTCCTCGCCGACGATCTCGGTGATCCTGGCCAGCCCGGCGCCGTACAGCTCCACCAGGCAGCCCACCAGCTCCTCCGCGGTGGCCGCGACCTGCGGTCCGGCCCCTGATCGCAGCTCGGCGAGCAGCGCCTCGACCCGCTCGCCTGCCGCCTCCGCGTCCTGGTTGCTCATGTCGCCAGCGTTACGCCCGTTGGCGAGTGCGCCGTCTTGAGCACCTTGCCGCCGCCCAGGTACATGTGTACCCCGCACGGCAGGCACGGGTCGAAGCTGCGCACGGCGCGCATGATGTCGAT
>WNGR01006838.1_pt1 | contig 20591 bp, 27 predicted proteins | sample 5407581 | NCBI WGS metagenome assembly WNGR01 (sample SAMN13153383, study PRJNA577476) | soil metagenome | isolation source: 80 cm soil or saprolite under Garry oak tree replicate 2 | place: USA:California | collected 2016-06-15
GGGATAGCCAGGGCGTCGTCGTCGTCGAAGATGGCGAGGAGGTCGTTCGAGTCGATGCGAGCACATGGCGCATCCGAGACGAGGAACATGCGCTCGCTCGATGGAGTAAACGTGTAGACGTCGAGGTAACGTTCACACTTGTCGTGTGGCCGGGATGCTGGAGGGAAAAAAATTTCAATCAGTACTGAAAGACGACGACAAACGACCGGCCGGCTCCTTACCTTGCACGACCATAACCCGGCGCTGAACGAGAGCAACCGCGACAGAACCGTAGCTCAACATGGTAAGATGGGATGAGGGCTAAGGCGCGTTGACGACGACAACTGGTTTAGGATGCGATACTCGCGGTGCTCCTAGCAGCGAAAGGAGTGATTGAACGGATGTGAGACGCTCGAAAGACGGATTGGACAGGCAATCCTGTGTTGGTGGGAACCATTGGCTTTAAGCAGGTCTGAGGGCTATTGTCCTGTAAACCGCTCAAGGGATGTCGAGATAAGGCAAGACAATAAGAGCCCCGTTCGGTCGACAAACAAAAGCAGCATCCACAAAGGGACGCAACCACGTGATTTCTAAATACAACGGGCATGCGACGAACAAAGGCCCGGGCTCGGCTGCCTCTTTCTTTATCTTTCTGTCATAAATGGAGCAAGTGTTTATTGTAATTTCTCCTTAGGACGAGTCATGGAGCGCAAGGGGGGGAAGGGGCCCCAATTGGATTTTCCATTCACTGCGGCCTTCAAATAAAGGTATGGGAAACGCGGGTTGGCTTCAATCAAGCTTGATCAAACATCAGAGATTAGACGATGTCAGGGGAGAAAACACTGTGGTCTCGCTCGCGAGCAAAAATTTCCTGCTTGCACTTTCTCGGGCCCCATTAGGCAAAACTTATGGGAGTAGAGCGGCTACGGAGGGTGCCACGGCCGAGTGCATTATACACCCACGGAAAGAACTTTGATCAACCAGGACAGAAGGAGGTCCTGTGTCGAACGAGCGCCGTCCCTAATGTTCTTCTCACGCATGGGCGTGCGTTCGGACGGATGGGATCAGGCACTGGTGCCAGGTGTGCTTATTGAAGAAAGAAGCAGCTGACACGTCGACGGCTTCGGCCTCTCGAAATCATCAAACGAAATGGAAGCTTTCGCGTTCATGGCTAACGGCGAGCGCACGGTTGCCCCACCGCTTTCTACAATACACCGCGCGCGCGCGATGCGTCCTTCCCTCGATATGCCGTGTCCGGTGATCGTAGAAAACTTCGTTATGATGGCAGCAGGGATCGTCCGTTGGCTGACCGACGCGGAAGTACGGTTCCGAGCGTACTACTAACGACACAGCTTGATGCCGTCAGGTCGCTAGTCGAGACCAGATACCCGCTGGTTAGACAGGGAAACATACAAGCTTTTCCGATCGTGGGTGCCACTAATCAAGGGCGGTGTTCGCCTGGATCGGGGATGTGGTCAGTGCGCGTTGCTGGAGCACGGCGCACCAGAATATGTTTCGACATGTGATCTCCACCGACGGAGGTCATTCACAGGAGCCCCGTATGGCTAAGTGGGAGGGGACACCTGCTCGGTTGATGGATACTCAAGCGTCCATCATCCCGAGAGGACGGCATCGGGGCCGATTCACGCGAACACATGCGGGAGCCCGACCTGAACTAGCTAGCGTGCGGCGCACGACAATGGAAAATTGTGAGACGTGTACCGACTACGGTAGACTCGCGACCGTCAACCGATACCATAGTGACGTCGGGTTGAGGACTGCGTCTCATGACCCAATTACTGTAATGGGACAGCTTCCAGCGCGGCGAATTGACTGAGCCGACACGGCTTGCTGGAGCTGTTAAATCCTACATTCCCCGCCCCAAAGCGATGAGCAGCAGTGCATACGACACACACAAGTCCGCGCCGCCTGACAGGCACGAGAGAAAAGAATAAGAATTAAAACAATGTGGCGCTTGCGGTGCGATGATAATTCGATAACAAGGCGCACAGCAACAGCACCGAGCCCCACATGCCCAGACCCAAAGCGCGTGCAGTACGGCAGTTGGATGAGGCAGGGGCGAATGAGGGGGGAGCAGGAGAAACAGCCTCCTACAGTCAGGCCTAGTCAGGCATGAGGCAAGCAGGTCCAATCAGGCCTTATCTTGAACGAGGTGACTCCATTTTTGGCAACGAACATGACATGAATGTCACGAGCGGAGGAGGCAGTGCTGTAGGGACCATTGCGGTGTTCGCCGCCCCGTGGCACGGGTCTGGTCATGTTCCAGCCGATTAACTAAACATGCATGGTTTGATGTTCCACCGGGGTGGGGCAGATGGGGGCACGGGGGCACCAAGGTTGGCACCGAACCTGGCACGTCTCGAACCATGAGCAGGGGAAATTAGAAGAAGCTAGCTTAACGCCACACGGTTGTCCTGCGATCGGGCCAGCCGCCGCTCGGGCGCCCGTACAGAATGGAACCCCAAGAAGGCGAGAGCGCCCATGTTCCCTGTCCCGAAGCAAGCCGATCGTCGCCTGGCACCGGCACTGGCACTCGGGCACGCCACGCGCCGCGCACAACCCCTACATACCTCCCTCCCCCTTCGTTCATTCATTTGCGCCAGTTGGCTAGCGCTCGGCGTTCGTAAACGTGATGTGAAAGCCTATAACGCGAAAGGGCAGGGAGATTCGAGGTCATGGTCCCGGTTGGACACGTTCCGCCCGCGCGGTCAGCCGAGCTGACCCTCGGAGCAAGTACTTTACGGCCTGCGCGCACGTAGACGAAAATAGACTCGGACGCAAAGTGTGAGAACAGGGCAGTGGGCAGTAGGCACAGCATGGGTGACGTCGTAATAGACCACACCAAAACGTGCTAGGACACACGGACCTTCTCTTCCTCCCCCTCCCCCCTCGCCTCTGCCCGGCAGGCGGCGAAATTCATATTCGCGTATCATTACCATACGTTCTTCGTTTTTCTTCTTCAAGTTACCTGTGACCTATGAGGGGGTTTCCACGTTTCGGATACTTCCACTGGCACCCTCGCTTATCCCCTTTCGAAAGACCTGGAACATCAACGTTAGTCTCTAAGTTTGTGCAGGCCGAGTAAGGAAAATGAAAAATGTGGAGGGGTGGGGAAAAAGTAGGGTCGTCACGGTGTTCATGTACACTATAGCCTTTTAGTTTTAGAAGTTGGACGCATTGATTCCGCCGCCGTTTTGCTTCCGTGACGGTGCGATGGCGATTCGAATTGTCATCGTGCTCTCCCATCCACTGCATTCGTGAATAAATCTGATCGAGACAAGTCGGAGACCAGTGCGTGGAATAAATAAAATACCTCCGCACCGCCCGTCCTTGATGTTCCGTTAGGACGTCGCGTCCTGACCACGCGGTGCTCATTTACAGTATAATGTGTTGTAAAAGGGTACAGGGTACTGGATTTCTGCTCCGCGTGTTCTTCGCGGAAGGAACCCTCTTTTCTCATTGTCACTGGGCACAAACCACCCTCAAGCGCCTATTCTGGCTGTGCTCATCATGTGCGATCCGTCCAGACCGGAGACAGAAGGGACGAGCAGTGTTGGCAAGATTTGAGAAATTTCTTTAGTTTCGTTAGCAAAGATGATACAATGTAACGGTCAACGTTCGGACAGCAGCTACACAGCTTCGAGGGTACAGAAAGGTCGGGCGACAACCGGTCGTATGAGTCGGATGAGCAATGGGCGGGTGAGGCGAGAAAAGGTGATGAAGACAGCCCGCGATACACGGGAAAAAAAATTACTTGATGCGTGGAGTCCAAGAAAGCAAGATGAAAGGAGAGATATGTCACAGTAGTACACTCATGAACGGGGCCGGAAAAGTTGAAGCTGCGCTTGCCAACTACCCTTGGAGACGTGATCCAGTCTCACGAGCACCAGGTCGAATACATCGATCTTCCCGGGCCCAACGAGCCAAGCTGCGTCACCGTCCTCTTCCATTTGGCGGCCTTTGTGTTCCTGAAGTAACCCGTGAGAACCCGATTTACTCATAGTGACTCGAAATGACACGCACAGAAATGAAGCGAGCCACGGACTTTGCGACGTTCTTCGCTAATTTCGCACGGGTGATGGGCCCAGGAGGATTGCGGAAATCTCTAGTGGGGATTTGGCGACTCCAGGGTTGATAACCTGGCCACTAATATTGCATAGCGTCAGGACCAGCTCATTGGCAGAACAAAGGCACGCTGTGGCGAGCACGACTTACGTTGATGCGAACTGAGATGGAGGGGCCACGCTCTTGAAACATGGGTTCGTCGCGCGAAACAAGGCGTGCGAAGCGACCATGCATCGCGTCCTTCAACGGAATCCCTTCTTCATCAGGTTTTTGCATGTAGAAGTGGATTGATGGCTCCAAGTTGACTTCATCGACGTAGCGACGTCTGTCGCTCGAGGTGTGGGGTTTGTACCGCTTCTGTGGCACCATGGGACCTCGTTGGAATTGGCTAAAAGGAAGGAAATGCTCTGGCTCCGGTGATGGGTTCTGTGGGTGGGAGACTGGTTAGGCTGAAAAAATGGAAGAAACGAGCGAAGTACGAACGGGCTTGGGGATGGGCCATGGATTGTGGTGAGGTCCATAAGGGGAGACTGGGGTTGAGGGACTAAACACGGGGAAAGTATCATGTGTGGAGCCGAGATTCATAGCGGGGGTGGGAGGCGTTACGGCCATCAGACTTGGAGAAGAGGAGTAGCCGGGCTGAGATGGCGAGACGAAGCCAGGGGTGAGTGGCGTGGTGGAATTTGGAGAGGATAGACCGCGAGTGTTCAAGTGCGGTAGATGGACAGTGGTATCAATATTTATGGAGGGTATGTGGTTGTGCATAATGTTGCTAAACGGAAACGCATCGTCGTCGTAGGGCTGTTCACCGAAAACGGGGGATGGGGCAGGTAGATCCGAAGGAGGAATCACATCCAATTCCCAGTCATCGAGATGTGGGGACCACTAGTGGCAATTCGGGGGTAAGTGGACGGGTATGGGTTGATAGGCATGGGAAGAACTACCTGCTGCGCGTCTTGGCCGCCACCGACTGGAAACGAGTCAGACTGAGGGTGGTGAGCGCCGGGTCTAGAACAAAAAGGGCATGTGGCGACACACCTCGGGGGACATGAAAAGAAGAGACGAATGGTCGTTGAGGTAGTGAGGATAGAGGTAAGATTCGCGTTCGGACATTCCTTGACTTTGGACGCAGAGAGGTCGCTAGAGTGCTCGTGGCGTAGACGTGATCGGAGACCAGATGGCTGAGGGAAAAGGGAAAGGGGCCCGAGGGGGGAGTACGTGAGTAGACAGGGTTTAAAACGAGTCAGATAGAGGTGCTGATGGCGGTGTCTTTGGGGGGGTCCCAAAGGTCTGCCTTTAAAGGATTTGGAGGAGGCGGGTTATGATGCATAGCTCGAGGCACACAGGGACAAACAAAAGGATTCGAGCAAGCAGTTCTGGTTCCTGGGCGCAGGCCTCAAGATCCATCAGATTTAGCCAGGATCTGCTCTGGCTCGGACTTTGGCTGAGACGGGCGTAACAAAGTAAATTTTCGAATGGTGATCAGGTGTTTGGTGTTTGCCGAGAGGGTTGTAAGTCCCCAGAGTGACGGACAAGAACATCTAAGATTGGTCGAATGAGGATACGTGGGCGGCGAGGCAAGTTGAATGGCGCTTTAATAGCCGCTGAGGCCGGAAGTAAGAGATGCGAGAAGGGAGCATGTCGGCGTGGGTATATGCCATTGATTCGGGGGGACGAAAGTTTTGTTGGCGTTGGGCGACACTGGCGTAAGGGCGGGAGATGCGGTGCAGTGCGGTGCGGTGTTGCCAGCGGTGTGCACGCCTCAGCGTCACGCATACGTGATGCGTGACCCATCTGTTCTTGTATCGGGTTGCGCGTGCTCAGGCTACTGGCAATGTCTTCCCTCGCTGGAGCTCTTCTCGATGTCGACATGCACCCAGCGGAAACAGCCACAGAACCCTACATTAAGCAAGATGAGGAGATGGGCGACCTCTTTGGTGAGGATTCTAACGTAGATTATGTGCAGCACACTTGGGGGTCAGTCCTTTTCCAACTGTTACTCCCAACTCTCATCTTCATACCCTTGTACCGACCAGCGAGAATCAACAGGTTTCTGCAGCTCCAAGCGCTCCGGAATCGGGTTACTCCTCTCCCATCTCTCCACCACCTCCGGACGATGGTTTGTCTTCGCCGGACCGGAAAAGAAGGCAGGCTTTAGAGTACGAAGAAGACGAAGAACCCAATCCAATAATTGAGCATCGCCTTGAAGCTTCCGTCTCGATCCCCAATATCCCCCTCCCAAAAAGTTCAGACGGACAAGTGCGTTTCCCCGGCAATACTAGCGCGACGGTCTCACCCTCACCCCGTTTTGTTACTTTCCACAGCATTGGGTTATTCGTATGCCCAATTTTGTCAAGGTGGACTCTAAGCCATTCCATCCAGATACATATGTTGGACCAGAACACGAGGACGACTTTGCCGGTGGTACTCACGAACGCGACATGGGTATTAAACTCCGTGTTGAGAACACCGTCCGTTGGCGCTGGGTTAGGGACAAAGATGGTCAAGATGTCAGTCTTCATTTTCCAATTTTTATCCCTAATAAATAGAGCTGAAGTTCGCTTCTAATCGTAGCGTCGTCAATCCAACGGGCATGTTATTCGGTGGTCAGACGGCTCAATGAGCCTCCGGCTAGGAAAAGAGTACTTTGACATCAACCAAGTAATTGATAGCTCTGGTTCCGCCCATCGGCAGGCCTTTGGTTCTGGTTCCCAGAACTCTCAGTCTCAGTCTCAGGGGGCGCCTGTGCCTCCCCCAGGAAAGGCACATGGCCTCACCTACCTCGTTGCACAGCATAAACGTGCAGAGATCTTACAAGCCGAAGCGGCGGTAACGGGCTTCCTCACCCTGCGCCCAACTGACATGCAGTCCGAAACCCATCGTCTGGTCGTTCGCGCAGTTGGTCAGAAACACAGCAAGGTGGCCCGTTTGCGCATGGCGCCGGATAGGGACCCCGAACGCGAAAAACAAGAGCTCATTCGTTCCGCCGCCGTCAAGAAGCCACGCAATCCACGTGGCGAGGATGGTGGCGGTGGTGGTGGGGCCCGCCGGCGTCGTACCCAAAGCGGTGGACGAAGGCGGTCCGGTGGCGACATGGACATATGGAGCGACGACGAGGAACCCGGATACGACGCGTACGGAAACGATGACGACGATGGGCGCAGCCCTAAGAAGCGCCGCGCGCGCGAACCAGAAGAGCGCCGAGGAGGCGATTACCAGCCGGACGACTTTGTGGTTGCGGATTCGGACGAAGATGGAGCTGGCGCCCATGGATCTGATGACGGCGCCCGCCGCAAGAAGAGCGCCCACGAACAGGTGGAAGAGGACGTTCTGGACAAGCTCGACGCCCAGATCAGCCAGCAGGAAGCTGATCGGAAAAAACGACGGGAAGAGGAGGAAGGGCTGGAGCCACCGGTGGAAGGCGATCAGGCTGGCGAAGCCGCGATGGATATTGAGAGCGAGGATGCCGAGGAGGAGGAGGAATTCCGGGTAAGACGGGTCGGCGGCGCACGTACACGCAAGGCTGTCGCGGGGTTCGACGAGGAAGATGAATGACACAATTCAATTCGTGGCACACGGCTGAGACGCGTGTGCGACTTGCTACCCTATCCTACATCCAGTCATCTACTCAAAATCACATTCAATGTTGGGTGACACGGCCAAATCTCGGATACGCTTGGCACTGGGCACCCCACCTCGTGTCTTGAGAGTTTGGTTACTACAAACATGGCACCGCGGGCACGTCACGAACCACTCCATCACAGCCCCACGTGTTCATCGGCCCTGAATGTGTCAACGACGGCCTTGTTCTCGGAATTGTCGTGAAGCAAATTGTGTAGCGCAAAGAGGGCATGTTCCCGTAGGTCTGAAAAAAAGAGGGTTGTCCACAGTTAGTCCGCCGAAACGTAACGTGTGCGCGTGTGTAACAACACCGAAGCCCTGGGCGCTCGTCTTCCCGTGTGCCACGCCACAGCACGCGAGCCAATGCATCAGAAAAAGGAAATATAACTTACAGGGGTTCCTGTCGTCAATAACACACAAATTGAGCACGACCGGAATGCCTCCGCACAAACGTACACGGTCTTGCATCGCCTTGTTATTGTAGCACAGAATCCCGAGCAGTCTCACGAGGTCTCTTTTGAGATAATTAAAGCCCGTTTCGCCCGGCGCAGACTGCGCAGGAACACCTCCACTACCATTCCCGTGTTGCGGGTACGACGGCTTGACCTTCCCAAAATTGATACGCGGCAAAAAGGTGTCGAATATGCGCAGAGTTTCTAAACGGTCACTGTGTCACCATGCTTATGCTCAGGATACGAGCCAAAGGAACTACCAAACCTAGCAGGGACTCAATAAATCCACTTCCGGTGGAGCTCCGAGAGCCGGTAATTGCGTCACCGCAAGGAAGAGTCACACTGACTAGGACCGGACCCGCAGTTTCCCCACCCTCATTTTCCCGCTCCGCAAGCAGAATAGACGAAAGGCTGGTCGATAAGAGCACTAACGCAACACACACACCGGAAAGTTGCAGGTCCACAGCGCCACTGGATGACCGCTGCCGCGTGGACCCGCCACTATCCCGTATGTCGGTTGTGGCTCTCGGCTCAGGCGACAGCGTGCCAGTGACCTGCTGAATGGCGCGGCGCCCGTTTTCTGCCTGGAGGAGAAACGTGGACGCGAGGAAGCCCGCCAATTTGCGAAGATGGTCGCCCTCGTCCAGAAACGAGGCGGGAGCGGATTGCAAAAACGAATCGACCAGCTTCAAGAGTGTTGTTTGAATTGGAGAAATGTCCCCGTCTTGCCTATTTGGGAAATAAGAGCCGGAATACAAAATTGTCTGAGAGAGCTGAACGCGACTGCGCGTACATAGATGTTCGACGATAAATTTCTGGAAAGAGACCCAGTTGAAAGAGCCTCGAGAAGAGCCCGTATCTGGTAAAGCGCGTTAGACTAGTAGAACAATTTGAGAGAATGGACACATACCCCAACTCAAAGACCTTTCCTTCATCCCCAGATTCGGGACGGTCCAAAAGGCCCTCGAGCTTATCGAGTATGGAAACGCATACGCGGACTCCGATACTTGTGGTAACTAGTGCATACCTGTTGGAGTTAGGAAGGAGGTTGGAGCCACAACTCGGCGCGTGCGGGTGTAAATCACCGTACGTACCCTCGCTCGTGACTATCGTAGATACAGTTCATAACAAGGACCAACACGGGCATTAATGAGCGCGGGTCAGGCAAGCCCGTAAGACGGCTGTCCTGGTGTAAAGAAGTCAGACCGGCACAAATACACAGTACGGATACAATTACATGAGAACGGATTTCTCCTCAGATATTTGCATTTGCACATCCCAGAACTGGTCAAGGAGCTCTTGATTACCAGTAACCAGGTTCGAAAGTGTTTGTGCCAATATCCTAGTAACCGTAAACGCTGCATCGATAGGCACGTTTAACGTTAGATCGTGCCATTAGGGATGGAGATACATACTACTCTCATCTCCGTCCTTTGTCCACGCTGTGTATAGGTAGATGAGCTGGCGTATATGTGGCTCTATAATGCTTGGGAAGGTTCAATCGGAAGGCTCCGGCCTTAGGGAATGCGCAGTTTTCCTCACAATGCATTTTTTTGGTTGAACGGGACGTCGGCGACAAGGTTACGGGTGAACTTGGCAAAGCTGACAATTAGGTATATGTGTTGAGAAGATGTACTGTCCAAGTCGCTTCCCACAGACAGCATGCGAGCTAGGTTACCCCATAACTCGTGGAGCGGCGCCCATATAGGAGGTTGTTGGGAACCCAGTTGTACACTATAAACTGGTCTAAGTGGATGGGGACAAGAAAAATAAGAAGAATTACCGAAGAGCCTTGTTCGAGGCGAGCTCTTGAGAAAGGTCGTCCAAAACGGCTCTTAGAGCTGGAGAAGAAGCATAGATGTCTGAATTGAGAGAAGAAAACACTTGAAGCAGCTGTGGGTGCGGGTTTGGAGCGGCCATGTACAGACAAATCCCCCCGTTCCTTGAAGCTATGGTACACACAGCCTCCTAGTAAACCAAGTGGTACGTTCTGCCAACGGCCCGTTATCCGGAAGTCATGGCCACCTACCTTCATGTCTCGCTCGAGCCACACCTTATCGAGACATTGCGTCCCCTCATAGGCTCGATCCCTTCTCATCTCTCTGAGCTATCCACGCTTCTGCCTGATGAGAGCTCATCCGCGTCGCAGTCAACAACGCCCCCGATGATTCCATACCCCCTTCTTCAGTCTATTTCTAGATGGGTGCGTACAGAGGAGGGCGAAACGGCGCTCAAATCGAGAAATCCTCCTCTCGACCCATTGGCATACTCAATAGTCGCCTTGCTTGCGGGGACTCGCACATCCCCCGACAAAATTTTTCCCACGTTGCCTCGCGTGCCCACTCGTTCCGAAGGCGTAGCGCGTGAGATCAGCGACAGGCGCGCGATCATTGCGGTACTCAACGCCATTCTCAGTGTGATTTGTACCGGCGCCGCCGCGTGGTGGGCTGCACAGCGCACGGGTTGGCGCGATGAATGGGTACGTGAACACCTGCGGTCTGCTAGGACGGCGCTGCGCGCGCGACCCGTGCTGACGTCACTCGATTTTTTTTTTTCAGAAAGTACTTCTGTCGCTACTCGCTGCAACTATCGTTGCCATTTCCGAGATTGGGCTCTACATCATATGGGAAAACCGCCGCGAGAGGCGGAGGCTCTCTACACCCTCGAAACGACTGCCCCCTAGCGTTGGCTCCGTGAAGGGCGACAAATCACGCGATATCATAAACGAGAACGCCTCCTCGGAGTCGGCTCACCTGGGCCACGCTTTGTCACAGACGACTTCTTCAGTTGATCCCCATCAACAGATCGACAGGCAAGCACTCCGTCAGCGCGCCGGCGTCAAGCCAAACTCTTCGTCGGGATAGCATCACGGGTCGTTCTTCAGTTACTCTAAATGCCGTGCTCATAGTGCTTCTATACCATCAGACGAGGTAGCGATGGTGACGGTGGAGATGAGGCCGTCCTGTCCCGAAACCCAACCACATTCATTTGATCAAGGGTGCTCCAACTCTTCAAGCTATGCCGTGCTAATTTGTCGTTTATTTCCCCCATTTACTGGTTACTCTGCGTCACATCGTATACAGTATAGATCTGTCGTTACGTTACACTCAACACTACTCTACTGATAGATCTTGAGAGCCTTCATAAATAAGAAGAGGTACCATCCTGTGAGGCCCCAAACTTGGAGACACTCGCCCTGCTCGTCACCATCAAGACGGCTCAATTCAGTTTGATGGGCACTTTGTACAAGATCCGATACATCTATCGCCCAATACGGCTCCTCTCCACGGAAATAGTCCAGTCGTAGTCGCGTAGGTGAAACCGTGGCGGCGAGAGGTAGATGAAACGCGGTGGCCACCTCTGCTTGTGACAATACCAAGGACTCCATCTGTAAAGAAGGTAACGAAGCTTCTGGATCGTCATCGGCTCCGCGTAGCCGCGATTGAGGTGTGGCGTGAATGAAACCCTATATTTAATTTACATTGGTGGCATTGCAGCTAGTGAGTGAAAAGTGGGGCATCTGCAATAATCGATTGTATCGATCAAGAGGAGGATGACGTACAACGTATGGCCATACGCGCAAGCCGCCGAGTGAAAGCTGGGGTGGTCCCACCTGTCCTAGGATTTCCACTTGGTCGGGAATTATACCGACCTCCTCCCGTGTTTCACGGAGAGCTGCTGCAAGGAAGGTCTTGTCCGTCTGGGCGCAAAGTTTCGGGTTTAGCCAGCCATTGCGTAGTAGAGGACGGAACGAGAAGCTCACAATATCGACTCGACCCCCCGGAAAGCTAAGGGCAAACAACATATGAACTGTGAGGTGAGTCATTTCTGCCGACCGACTGTCGCTGGCAGAAAAAAAATTAATCGTACCTAATTTCGCCCGAGTGGGTTCTTAGTTTTCCCCTGAGCTCAAGTAGTATACTTGGCTTGTTGTTGACATTGCAGAGGGGTATGAGGACCGCAGCATGCTTTTCTGTTGGGTTGGCAGCTGTCACGCGTTTGTTCTGTATTACTCATCGCAGCGATCGCACCGTATGTATGCGCAAAACACGCCTGAGCTCGCCTCTCAGACATGAGAGCGTATCATGTCCGCATAGTTTTGCACTTACCACCTTCAAAGTCTCAGAAGACGAAGACCGACGCATTCATTCCGTTATCATTGTGGCAACCACTCCCGACACACACACGCAAATCTACAGCGCGTCGGAACGCGACCTTCAATCCTCGCGGAAAGGATTATCGACTCGGGCCCATTGCATTAGATTGGGTAGATCTTGACAACATGACTGCCACGCCTTTCCCCAGTCAAGGACGAGCAGACCCGAAAGGTGAGTTTACTGACAGCTCCCCATTTCGCAGTGACTGGGTTGAGCTGGTACTTCAGGAACTGCAGTTGCTACCTTCATTCCTCAGAGTCACACAAAATCGGGCTCTACGAATCTTCCCGACGGTGTCGTCCATGTCTTTCGCGACGCCGAGCGGCAAAAACTCGCCGAGACGGACGAGGGAGCATCTACGCCGGATGCCAATCGCATAATGCTAGAAAATGCAGACAGCGACGGTTATATGGTTGGCGTGCTGGCTGTCCCCTCCTGGATGACACCATCCGATTTTCTCGCCTTTGTCGCACCAGCACAGGAAGACATGTCACACTTGAGAATGGTCCGGTAGGTTTCCTGTCGGGTGCAACATCGGGTTTATGTTAAACACAAGTACTTCGTAGAGATACGGCCCCCAACCGATCCATAGCTCTCATCAAGTTCCGCAAGCCCGAGAGTGCCTTAGAGTTTGCCGAAGCTTACAATGGGAAGACGTTCAATTCCATGAATGTCAGTACTCGCTCTTGAATCATCTCGAGGGTCCCTCATCATCTCACTGTACTACTAGGCAGAGACTTGTCATGTTGTTCACATATCGTCCGTGAGCATTGAGACCGACGATTCGGTCTCTATGGCCCTAAGTCGTCTTGGTTCTGCGGGAGCACCCGTTTTCGAGCTGCCCACATGTCCGGTCTGCCTCGAGCGCATGGACTCCGCTGTCACCGGGCTAGTGACCGTCCCGTGTTCACACACATTCCACTGCGAGTGCCTCAGCAAGTGGGGGGACAGCCGGTAATCCATCCCTCCTTCCCCCGTCCGATTTGTCCAACTAATTACATATTTAGGTGTCCAGTGTGCCGCTACTCACAGACTCTCCGCACATCGCATCCGTCGTCTTCCAACGCGGCTCGCTCCACCTCCATCCCTTTTGCCGACCCGTCCGCACCTGCCCTCTCATCTTGTGCGGACTGTAACTCCACCACCAGCCTCTGGATATGCCTGATTTGCGGAAATATTGGCTGCGGAAGGTACGGTCGTGCCCATGCTCACGCGCATTACGAGCGCACGACGCACCTATATGCCTTGGAGCTCGAGACGCAGCGCGTATGGGACTACGCGGGCGACGGCTACGTACATCGGCTCATCCAGAATGTGGCCGATGGCAAGCTTGTCGAATTGCCGTCTGCGTCGATGCGCACCGGCGATGACACTGGCGTGGGTGGACCCAGCACTTCGGACTCGCTCACCGCAGAGAAGATCGAGGCGATTGGCATCGAATACTCGTATCTCCTTACCTCGCAACTCGATTCGCAGCGCGCATTCTACGAAGAGCAGACGACCGCGCTAGAAGCCGAAGTCACGGGTCTTAAAGGCGTCGTCACGCAGCTTCGACAGGAGGCCGAGTCTTCGCGCGCGGCCGCGGCGGCCGAAGAGAGCCGTCGACGCCGTGAGGAGGAAGAACGCCTTTCGGAAGTCCTCCGCGATAAGCACCGCTTCGAGAAAAAGTCAGAGCGCTTCGCGGAGGTTGCGCGCACCCTCGAGAAGGAGCTGAGAGAAGAGCGCGCTGTGAGCGGCGGGCTGTTGAAAAATCTCGAAGCTGTGCAGAAACGTGCGGAAGAGGGGGAGGCTGAGCGCGTCGCTCTCGCGAAGAGGGTGCAAGAACTTGAGGATCAAGTGAGGGATGTTATGTTTTTCCTCGAGGCACGGACAAAAATAGAAGCAGGTGAGGGGTCGATGGCGGACGTAGCGGGCGGGGATATTTCGGTACCGACGCCTCAGCCGTTAGCGCAGACTAGTGCGACGAAGACGCCCGGAAAGAAGAAGAAAAAGCGTTAGGCTCGTGTGCATCATAGTATCGAGATACGTCTACGTTCTCGAATGTAACTCTTACAGTAATGTGCCACCACATATTCGCACTCGTACTAGTAGTCTGTACATTAACGTATCGAAGGTATTAGTATAGTATGTTCATCAAATTTCCCCGATCTTTCAACTTGTGCGCCAATCAGTCTCGTATCACCTCCCTTGCTTCTCTGTCACTGCACGCGCTGATGCGAAGGGGCAGATTGGACCTTTGTCTTTCGTGCCACACAACTGCAGTTGCATAAGGCCGCTGTTCTTCCAGTCGGGGGGTCACGCTCGGAAAAAATTAGTTCCCTTCATAGGGGCACCGGTATAAGTGATGTCCACATTTTGCCTGCAATTGGCAAGAGCTTTCGCCGCCACAGGGATATAAAAATCCTCCACCCTCACAGTCCCTCGAAGAAGCTCAGATCCTGCGCGGTGAGTCCTCCGGTTCCTTTGACAGGTGGGGGTGCCGTCGCTTTCTCAGCAGGCAACTGGGCGCTCTTCTCCTTGCCGCCGTCTACGAGTAATCCAAGCGGGGTCGACTCTGGCGAGTACTGGCGAGGTGGTGGGTTCGGCGGTGGTGTCAGTCTGTAACCGCTAGGCGGAGGTAGTAGCGGAATCGGCGTTGAGGATAACTTTGGAGGCACCTTGCTAATTACTGCGGTTGGGAGGGGAGGCGGTGACAACGTCCGCCGGGACAACAACCCAGTAGGAGGCGCAGAAGGATGACGTGGAGGTGAGGACGATTGGATGGCGTCGATAACGCCCGTGGAAGGCGACGAATTTATCCCCAAAGTCATCTGCGGTGATATGGTGTCACTGAGTAAAGGTGGCGCCGAAGTCTTTCCAAGTGGCGGTGGCGGTGGTGACAAAGTAAATGATTCTTCCGTGGGCGTTGTCCCAAAAAAATCCACATTCAGGCCAACTCCACCCTGGTTGATAGCAGGAGGCGGCGGCGGCAGAAGCGCCTCGTGGAACGGTGACGGTGGGGCAGGCCAGCGACCCGGTCGGGATGCGGCAAGATCGACTAAGCTCTGCGTACGTTGGTGCCCCTTTTGGACAGCTGCCTTCGATTGGGGCGAGGTAGAAATCTCTTTCGAAGTGGAAGGATGTCGCTGGTGATTAGAACGAGTGTGTGTAGGGCCAATGTCCAGAAGATCAAGGTCTGCGCTGCTCGAAGGAGCAGACTCTGGCGGAGGGGGAGGAGTGAGGACTTCAGGTAGAGGGGAGGGAGGCGCCGGCCACCGGCCAGGGCGAGCTGCTGCGCGTTCCAGGAGACCTAGTGTATGCAGATGATCCTCCGTGCGTGATCCTCTGCGTCGCTGCGCAATTGAAGGGGTTGGGTTCACAGGCGCCACTGGTAAGGCCGGACCTGCGGAATTGGGTGTCAACGCTGCATCTGGTCTACTATTGGGTAGCCCTCCGGTAGACGGTGACATAAGATTAGCGAAGTCGTCGTCCGACGACATTGATTGACCGTGTGAGGGCGGAACCCTCCCTTGAGTAGAAGAAGGGGGGCTGGCGCTGAAAGTAAGAAGCGGTGGGTCTGCAGGGGACGAAAGGAAGTCGGAGAAGTCGTCGTCGTTGTGGGGGACATCGGTGCGTTGGACAGCGCCCCTAGAAGATGTAGGAAGTAAGGTTGCGCTGAGGGACCGGTTTATCTTATCTGATGGTGAGGAAATAGAGTGATCCGAGTTAGGACGTATGGACTTCGAAGAATTTGCCTGAATAGGACTAGGGATCAAAGGGGTCAATGCAAAAACTGAGGACTGTTCAGTAGGTTTTCGCGCATCCAGTAACACACCCGCGTTCGGATTGACAGGGGAGATGATGACGGGTCCGTTCGTCGTGTCGTCTCTCACAAGCGGACCTAGGCTGGGGGTTGGCGATATGGTGGCATTCGGGAGGGATAATGAAGGTGAAGGCAATGGGGGCGGCAATAGAGGCGGCAATGGAGGTGGTAATGGAGGCGGCAATTTCCCGTGGAGAAAGCCGCTCGGCGCCGTGATCCCGAACTCCAGCTGTTCATCACTAGCGTCCATAGGGTCGGTGGAATTGGACCTTACGTCGGAAAGGTATTCGAGATCGTCGCCTGACAGGGTCAGCGAATTGCGTGAGGGAGAAGACGATAGGCGAGACCGAGAAAACCTATTAAAGAAGCGCGATACAGCTGACGGCGCCGATGATGGGGGCGAGTCCCCATCCTGTGTGACGGCATCAGCAAACGGAGGCACTAAGCACTAAAGGAATGGTTTGTACCTGAGAAGGGGCGGACGCCGGAGACGGATACGGCTCGAGTAGTGTTTGAGAGACAGGTTTTGTTCCAGAAGGGGATTTTACGCTCTCCAGGCTGGAGCGCAGGTTCGGCGTCTGGACAGAATGTACACTTTCTGAACTCAGCGGGGGAGTGCTTTGCTCTGTGCCGGGGATGGAACTGGTGGAACCAGAAGTGCGCCGGCCCCACAAGCCTGCCAGCAGCCCCGTAGGCTTTCTCACCTTCTCTTCAACCTTCTCGTCCTTCTTACCCTCAAGAATTCGCCAACCCAACGGGACCTCGTCCACAGACGTTTCAATGCGAGACTTAACAGACGTTTCCCAAGCGGTCGATCCTTTGGCTGCGAGGAAAGTCGACATTGGGCTCGTGCGAGCCAAAGCAGTGTTCCGAGAAAGTTTGACAGCATCGGCCATAGCCTTTGCAGTAAAACTCCTGCCGAAAGGTAGCACCTGGGGAAGTGTGAGGGTTGGAACATAACGCGGCATTAATGCGTCGCTACAAACGCGCATGAGCCCGAGGGTATAGAATGATAGGTCATAGACTCACAGGCCATCAACATCCAGGCCAGAATGCCATTGCCTCTGCCAGTCTGGTTCAGCTTCATCCGGAATTCCTGGCCAAGCGTCCTTCGCAAAGTCCTCCAGATGGAGAAGGATGCGCGAAAGTAGTTCTGGCGGCTTGCAGGAGTAAGTATTGTATGGGAAACGAAAATAAGCGAAGGAGCAGGCGCTCACCACCCTACGGTCCATTTCTAGTTGTCTTAGCTTTGCCGACTCCCACTCGTCGTCAGTATGTTGTAGACTTTCGTCGTCTACTACCCCCGGCACACTTCCCCATGGTGAGTCCCATTCGTCTGCATACAGCTGGCTTCCAAGTGAGCCTCTGTCGGAAGGAATGGGCACGACATCGCCATGCTCCGCTCCTGCTATGAAGGTACCAAACGCATTGGGGCTCGGAGGGGGGGATGGACCAGGGATGGGAACAGAAGATAGCACCTGAGAAGAGACCACTTCTTCCTCGAGTTCTGGTTCTGCGGAGGGAGGTGAAGCGGGTATGTCATCACTTTGGGCTGTGGGAGGAGTCGGGTGGGATTCTAAGTCGTTAGAACTGTCGTCGTTGGGAAGCTCCGCCTGACTAGAATTTCCCAGAGGAATATCGCCATAGGGATTATCAAGTTCAAGTGACCGGTCCTCTTGTGTACCATGGTGACCGGTCGACCATAGTGGACTTAGCGCAGCTGAAGGCTCGTCCCACCGGATGCCTGGATCGGTAGTAGACCAAGAGGGCATGGAGAGATCGTCTTCTTGAGGATCATCACTTCTTGTCTTTTCTGAGGTTGACCAGGCCACTGGTTTTCTTTCGTCTTTGGCGTCGTCTGGACTGCCCCATGCGTTTCCCCAGAGATCGTCCATAATTTACAAAGATGGGTGTCACGACGAGCGGTTACTTTACTGACCCTAACCCAATTGCCACATATCACGTGCTCGATGGTCACTAGCTTTGTCCCGTCGCAGTCGTCGCGATCCCCGAAGCTCACTCACTCACGTTGTTCCTCCAATGGATCCTCAACCACAAGAGCCAAAGAGGTTAATATCAGACTGGGAAGAGAACGATGTGCAGCTTTTTCTTTCGAACCTTGGTTTGCCCCAGTACGAGGCCAAGGTCAAAGGTCAATGGCTTCTCTTATTGTTTTCGATTCGCCGACTGTCGTCTCACGTCAATTGTAGAGCATAACTTGACCGGGGATGTACTGTGCATGATAGGCCCTGAGGACTTAAAAGAAATAGGTATTGCCACGGTTGGCCAACGTTTGGCTATCTTGAAGGCCATCTACCTCATTAAGCTCGCCCACGAAATCCCCTTCGAACCTGACAACTATATCCCTCCCTGTTAGCCTCATTCTCTCCTCCATACTATTGACACTGTTCTGAGTTATGATAGCCGAAGCAGGCGATCCCTCAGAAAGTGTCACGATGGACAAACTCTACTACCTTATTCGAGAGCAAGGTTTACTCAGTCTTCATCTAATCTCCCTCCACCACAACTCATAGCTCTTAGACGACAGGCTACGGACTCTCGAAAAAGAGAACCGGCGGCTGTCAGAGACGGTCCTCTCAACAGTGGATGATCTTCACATCTGGCGGTCATCTCATCAGACTCTAGTGCGTTGGCTGCCTATTCTGTCACCGCCATCCGTATAACTCGACGTACAGGTTGAAAGCAGTCCGCTTACGCGACAACCTTCCTTTAAGTGGGCACAGTATGACAAGCCTTCTAGTTCGCCCACAAAGCCCGAGATGTCTGATTCTCCTCATCCATCACCCAACCGGCTGGAGCATGATCTCTCTTATCGGCCACACCCCAACGCACAGAGCAAGTATGGTGCCATTGGTAATTCGTCATCCACAGTTCAGCTTCCCACACCCCCACGCCCATCGCGTCAAGAGAGTACGGATAATCTAAAGAGCTTCAAGGTCAGCTTGGAGGATCCTGCGTGGAAAGTCCTACCGGCTGCTTTGCGAAAGTACAAGATAAATAATGACGACTGGCAAAACTACGCTATGTTTATATGCTATGGTCCTCCAAGTACGTTACTTCCAACTTCGAACGTGACGCCTCTGGTAATGCGACACTCTTAGGTAGCCGCATCGAACGGTGCCTGAGCTACGACGAGAAGCCACTGCTACTATTTCAAAAGCTCAAGGATGCATCCAAGAATCCAGTCTTTATGCTCAAACACATTAAAGATATTCGCTCTCCGATCGCGGTCGCTCAACAGAAGCAAGCCGCACGCAAGGCTTCTAGCGACTCATCGTCTTCTAAATCCAAGCCCGGAGCTTCGCATGCCAGAACACCTTCGCGCCCGCCACGTTTACAAATGCACCCCGAGGCTGCCGCTGGCGTCGTCCCACCTCTGATGACGGGCACATCTGTGCAACCCGGCTGGCCAGAAGTAACGTCGCCCGCGGTCGATAACAAGGATCGCGAAGATGTCATTGACCGGGAGCGGGTAAAGGGTCCAAGCAGCTCTGACCCTCCAAAGTCTGCCGTCCCACATACGGCCATTGCAACCGCCTCGACCTCGACCGAACACAACGAGATAGGCACGCCCGCGCGGGAGGTCCCAGTTACGGCTGAAATATCGTATGCAGTGGCAATATACCCATACATGGCGGAGCAGGAGGATGAGTTCGATGTTGTTGTGTATGTGCTCTCTATTTCCGTCTTCCGATTAGCCCAGTTGATGTCAATAGCGGCGACACGTTCGTCATTATATCCCGAGCGCGAGGATGGTGGGTCGTGCAACGCGACCCTACGGGAACAGGTATCGTGGATTCCGATACCAGCAAGCAAGGTTGGGTTCCTGCGGGGTGCCTCCTCGAAACACGTATACCCGTTGCAACAGCTGTGGCAGAGGCCAGTCATGTGATTAGGTCGATCTCCGAACCCCCTTCTCCTGTCTCAAACACGAAAACTCCAATCCTTCCTCTTCACATCGTCTCTACAAGTTTCCCAGGCTACGCGTTGATGGACTATAAGAAGAAAGGCGACGAAGAATTAGACCTATTCAAAGATGACGTGCTGCGCGTTTTCAAGCGCTACAATCACTGGTCATATGTACGGTTGTCTCGCTGGCGCTCTGGTAAAGGTCCATTGATTGTCCTTGATCTTTGCAGGCTGTGAAAGAGGACGGTGGAGATCGTGGTTGGGTTCCGGTATGTTCATTCTCTCCCCAAACCAGACATTGATAATAGCTCACTCCTTATTCTTATTCTGTCATCCGTTCTCTCTCACCTTTCTAATTCTAGTCATGGTACATCGGTAAGATGTCCTCATCCAGTGGGACGCCCGCTACACCGAATATCACCGCACCAAACACGAACCATTCCGCCGTTAACCTCGATGAACCATCTCTTGCGCAACATACGCAAGTCTCACCCATGTCTTCCGCGTTTCCATTGCAAGCACGTTCTACAACGGTTGTCTAATTGGCCAGAACCATTTGATTCG
>WNGR01011980.1_pt1 | contig 20591 bp, 15 predicted proteins | sample 5407581 | NCBI WGS metagenome assembly WNGR01 (sample SAMN13153383, study PRJNA577476) | soil metagenome | isolation source: 80 cm soil or saprolite under Garry oak tree replicate 2 | place: USA:California | collected 2016-06-15
TATTTGGCGAGATTCAGCCGCATGGTCATTTGCCAGTCAGCCTACCCGGGCTGTATCCAGCATGGTGAGAGAAGGATTATGCAGAGTCAGAGACAAGAAGAACGACAAGAACACGATCCCACAAGTTCGTTGCAGGTGGAGGAGGCATCTCCCGCTCGCTCGCGCGAAAATGTGTATGACTACGCATATTATAAGAATATATTCAGCGGCCATGCCATGCCATTCGCTTACCTCGACCTTGACCTGCTCGATCAGAACATACGCCAGGTGCAAACACGTGCCGGCGGAAAACGAGTGCGTCTCGCTTCCAAATCGCTGCGCAGTGTCGCCGTCATCCGGCGCATTCTCGCTGCCGCCCCGTGCTTCCAGGGCATCATGTGCTATACCCCTCTGGAAGCCGTCTACCTGGCGAAGCAAGGCTTCGAAGATTTACTCATCGGTTACCCTGCCTGGCACGAGCAAGGTATTGCCACCGTCGCCCAGGCCACTGCTGCGGGAGCCCACATCACGCTGATGATCGATAGCATTGCACATGTGGAACAAATCGAAAAAGTAGCGCAGCGTCAAGGAGTGCATCTACCGCTGTGCCTCGATATCGACATGTCATTGGACCTGCCCGGCTTGCACTTTGGCGTGTGGCGCTCCCCGCTGCGCACTCCCGACCAGGTGCGCCCGCTGATTGAGCGTATCATCGCCTCGTCACATGTCACGCTTGATGGTATAATGGGCTACGAGGCACAGATTGCCGGAGTCGGCGACCACTATCCAGGCAAAATGCTCAAGAACGCCCTCGTGCAGGGGCTCAAGCATCGTTCGGCGCGTGAAGTCGCTGCCCGCCGTGCTGCAATCGTTGACCTTGTCGGAACGTATGGTATTCAGCTTCGTTTCGTCAATGGTGGTGGAACAGGTAGTATAACTACGACCCGCGATGAGTCAGCCGTGACCGAAATCACCGTGGGATCCGGCTTCTACTCACCTGCCCTCTTCGACAACTACCGCAACTTTCGCTACCTACCCGCAGCCGGGTTTGCCATCGAGATCGTACGGCGACCACGTCGTTCCATCTATACCTGCCTGGGCGGCGGTTATGTCGCCTCGGGCTCTGCCGGTCCCGATAAGCTGCCGCAGCCATACCTGCCGCGCGGTGCCCGGCTCCTTTCTCTCGAAGGAGCAGGTGAAGTTCAAACTCCCATCAGCTACCAAGGAACAGAGCAGCTCAACATTGGAGACCCGGTGTTCCTGCGTCACGCCAAGGCCGGCGAACTCTGCGAGCGTTTCATGCACCTGCTGCTTGTCGCAAATGGGACCATCGTGGATGAGGTCACAACCTACCGTGGTGACGGCCAGTGCTTCATATAGCTGGAGGAGTATAGAGTATGCATAGCGAACAGGTGGAGCGCTGGCAGAATTGGTCAGGCTCAGTGCAGGCTGCACCGCGTCAGATCGTTAAACCACATAGTGTCGATGAACTTGCACGACTGATGGGAGCCTATGGACGAGAGGGACGCCGCGTGCGTGTGGCTGGCGCTGGCCACTCCTTCACACCTCTGGTACAGAGTAATGACGTACTAGTGTCACTGGATCAGTTACAGGGCATCGAGAAGATAGACGCCGAACATGGCACGGTAACTGTGCTAGGCGGAACCAGGCTCAAGAGCCTGGGTGAGGCCCTCTACGTCCATGGATTGGCACAGGAGAATCTCGGCGACATCGATGTACAAAGTATCTCCGGCGCCATCAGCACAGGTACTCATGGCACCGGCGTGCGCTTCGGCACTCTATCTACCCAGGTGGAGCGTCTCACCCTGGTTACCGCAGCGGGTGAACTCCTCGAGTGTTCTCCCGAGCGCGACCCCGCTGTATTCAAGGCGGCTCAGGTATCACTGGGCATGCTTGGTGTAATCGCCAGGGTCGCCCTGCGTGCGGTGCCAGCCAGGCGTATGCGTTTCCAAAGCCATCGTGAGCGCCTGGCCGGCTGCATAACCAACCTGGAGCGCTACAAGCAGGAGAACAACCACTTCGAGTTCTTCTGGTTCCCCTACACCGGGTGGGTGCAGGCCAAGTTCCTCAATGAAACCGGGTCCCCTGCAAGTGGCAGCAACTTGTGGGGCAACTTCAATAAGATCGTGCTGGAGAACGGCGTTTACTGGCTGCTCTCGGAGTGCTGCCGGTTGGTTCCACGGCTCACTACTTCCGTCAGCAAGCTCTCAGCTCAGGCCATTGCCCCTGTTGACGAGATCGACTATAGCCATCGCCTGTTCGCCACGCCACGCTGGGTACGCTTCCAGGAGATGGAGTATAATATCCCGGCGGAACATGCCAGCGCAGCCATAGCCGAGATCCAGGATTGCATCAATCAGCATCGTTTCGCGGTCCACTTCCCCCTGGAGTGCCGCTTCGTCCACTCCGATGATATCTGGTTAAGCCCGGCCTACCGGCGCGATTCGGCTTATCTCGCAGTGCATATGTACCGGGGTATGGAGTATAAACCGTACTTCCGCCATGTCGAAGAGATCTTCCGGCGCTACCAGGGACGGCCGCACTGGGGCAAGATACACACACAAGATGCTGCACATCTTGCCGCGCTCTACCCTCGCTGGAACGATTTCCGGCGTATCCGGGCCGCCCTCGACCCCCAGGGCATGTTCCTCAACGACTACCTGCGCGAGTTGTTCGACGCGGATACGCCACTGCCTGATACCGCCAGCTCTGAAGCCTTGACCACCTGAGCCATGGCGCTCTAATCAAAACATAACTCAGCAGTTGAACCTACAGGTGATATAATCTATAAAACTCAGGTACATTCACCTGACAAAATCAACTTCTTTTTCCCTGCCCCACTACCGGAAGCGGCATACAAGGGAAAAGTACAAGTTAGTTAAGGAGCAAGGATGAGCGAGAGATTCGAGAATCCGTTCGCACATCTGGAAGAGGCAACTATCGGCGAGTTACAGGCAGCCATGGCCTCCGGCCAGCTCACTGCACGTCGACTTGCTGAAATGTATCTCGAGCGCATCCAGACGCTTGATAAGAGCGGCCCTACGCTTAACTCTATCCTGGAAGTCAACCCCGCTGCGCTCGAAATAGCCGATGCCCTCGACCGGGAACGCCAGGCCAGAGGTCCGCGTGGACCCCTTCATGGCATCCCCTCGCTCCTCAAAGACAATCTTGCGACAGCGGACCGCATGCAGACCACCGCTGGCTCACTGGCTTTGCTCGGATCGCGCCCACCCCGGGATGCCTTTGTAGTGAGCAAGCTCCGCGACGCACCGTACACCCTGCGGCTCAAGCTCGGGATCAGCGGCAGCTATTGCGGCGAATCTGGCCGCTGCATCGTTAGGCACCGAGACGGATGGCTCTATCCTCTGTCCGGCCTCGACGAATGGAGTCGTTGGCATCAAGCCGACAGTCGGCCTCACCAGCCGTGCTGGGGTGATCCCTATTTCGCACAGCCAGGACACCGTTGGCCCCTTTGCTCGCACCGTCTCTGATGCCGCCTTCTTGCTCGGAGCCATCACAGGCATTGACCAGCGCGACCCGGCAACGCAGGCAAGTGCGGATAAGTTCCACACCGACTACACACAGTTTCTAGACCTCGATGGGTTACGCGGAGCGCGCATTGGCATCCTACCTGGCAGAACTCCTCGAATCACCGGTGCGTAACCTTGCCGGTATCATCGCCTTCAATAACGCCCATGCAGAGGAGGAACTAAAGTACTTCGGCCAGGATCGCTTGCTACAGGCGCAGGACACCACCTCGCTTGATGATCCCAAGTATCTCGCGGCTTTGGATGAAAATCACCGTCTCTCCCGGCAAGAAGGTATCGATGCAGTTATGGATGAGTACAAACTTGACGCCCTGGTAATGCCCACAGGAAGCCCGGCCTGGTGTATTGACCTGGTCGATGGCGATCACTTTCTTGGCGCCAGTTCACAGCCCGCAGCCTAGCGAGCCAACGCTCATCAAACTCGCCTACGCCTTCGAGCAGGCTGCCAGGGCCCGTCGCCCGCCTCGCTACCTGCCTACTATCCCATAAGACGTCTGAGTCAAACAACCTGACCGTGGGGCAAGCGCCCCACGGTCAGGTTGCGTGCTTACCTTGGAGGAGGCTTTTCAATCCATAACGCCAAATGTTTGACGCAGGGCTTCTTCACCTTCGCGGCTGGCGAGGGCGAACACTTCATCATTGGCGTTAATCGCCGTTTCAGCGCTGGGCACGATGAACTGCTTGTCGCGAATTATCAATGCCAGGTTACTACTGCGTGGCAGGTTAATATCGCGCAGCAACTTTCCCACAACCGGTGAATCGGTCGGAATGCGCATCTCGATGATCTCCAACCCGGCGTTCTTCAGCGTCATCAGCGCCACATAATGAGTACTGGGCAGCTCCGCTTCGATCATCGAAAGAATGGCCCGGGTGGGGCTAACAGTAGCGATACCCAGCTTTTGAAAAACTTCCTCGTGCTTAGGGTTATTCAGTCGCGCAATAGTGCGTTCAACCTTAAAGTGTCGCTTCGCCATCTGGCAAATGACGATATTATCTTCGTCTTCACCGGTGACGGCAATAACCACATCTGCACGGCTTACGCCGACCTCTTCCATAGTCCTCGCCTCGCAGGCATCGCCGCGCACTACTGCCTGCCCCAATTCCTCTTTGAGGGTTTGATAACGAGCCTGGCCTTTCTCCAGCAGCAGGACCTCGTGCCCCCGTTTCAGCAGGTTCTTGGTGAGGTAGTAGCCAATGTCGCCGCCACCTCCTATAATAATATACATACGATCTTCCGTAATCCCTTCTTAATATAGCCTCTCTTACTTTGCTTTTTGTTTATCTCCGGTAGTGCTGTCTTGCGCGCCTGCTTTGTTTTTTGTCACCGCATCGTACAACATTTGTGCGCCGATGGCTGTGGGACAAATCCCTTCTAAGCCAAGTTCGCTGTATGTAGAGTAGCGGATGGGATCATATATACGGCAGACAACCTTCTTGACCTCGAAGATTTCTCGCGCTATCTGGCTTGCCAGAATGTTACGGTTATCACCATTGGTAACGGCGCAAAATGCATCGGCATCCTTAATGCCAGCGCGTATAAGTACGTCTTCATCGACGCCATTGCCTACAATAGTCTCACCGCTAAACTGTGGATCAAGGCGCTGAAAAGAATCTCTGCTCTGGTCTATCACCGACACTTTATGTCCCGCTTTATCCATTCTGCTCGCTAGCATAGCGCCGACACGGCCACATCCTAGAATCACGATTTTCACAACTTGCCTCCCGCCGGTCAGAGCGACCAGCATATTTCATTTGAAGGTCAATACTTTTCTATCTATCAAAATCCTGGATTGCCTGGCTTTGACGCTAGTAAAGTACTCCAGGCAATCCAGTAGATTTCTCTTTTTGTAACTGCTATTGTACCATAAGAACCACAAATTCTCTCGTGAAAACAGAAGGGGTAACTACTCAGGTCTTCTCTCTTCACGACTGCTCAGCGCCTGCGGCGCTTCGCAAACTGTTTTGTTGGACAAGGCGGCTGGAAGCCGCCTTGTCCAACAAAACATAACACAAATAGGTGAGCCACCGCAGGTGGCGAGGTGACCTGAAGAGTTACGAGAAAAGATAGAGGTCGGTATGTCTCGATATATCCTGCGTCCTGTTGCTGTGCAACAGCGAGAACAATGGGATGATTTTGTCTCGCACCATCCCTCCGGGCACTTGCTACAAAGCTGGGGTTGGGGAGAACTCAAGGCAACCGTGGGCTGGCATCCTCTGCATTTCGCCCTCTGGGACTCCGAACGGGAGCAAATCCTTGCAGCCGCACAGGTTCTGCGCCGTGCTTTTCCTCACCTTCCCCTGTGGACCGGACATTTCGCTTACATCCCTAAGGGCCCGGTAATGGACTGGTCACAACCCTTATTAAGTGAAGCTTTATTCTCTCAACTGCATATGCAGTTGCGCCGCTGGGGAGCGTTGACCTTGTGTGTGGAACTGCCGCAAGCAGCGGGCACAGCGGCCGGCGAAACGGTTAAAGAGCAAATGGTCTCCCTGGGATTTCATCCCGCTCGCGCCATACAGCCTTTGCGAACGATCCTGCTTGACCTGGTGCCCGGGGAGGAGCTATTGCTGGCGCGTATGAAGGAAAAGTGGCGCTACAATGTGCGGCTCGCCAGCCGTAAAGGTGTGATCGTGCGCGCCGCTCAATCGCCTCAAGATGTGCAGGCCTGGTACAGGCTGCTGCAAACGACAAGTGCACGCGATAAATTTGGCATACACTCCCTGGACTACTATTTGCAAGCATGGCATATTCTCGCTCTTCGTAACCAGGCGCGCTTGCTTCTCGCGGAGCACGATGGACACTTGCTGGCGGGCATCTTCATCGGCCTCCTGGCAAAACAGGCCATCTATCTCTATGGCGCCTCGAGCAACGAACAACGCCACCTCATGCCCAACTACCTCCTGCAATGGGAAGCCATCCGCTGGGCCAGGCAGCAGGGCGCAGCACTGTACGACTTCTGGGGTATCCCTGCAACGGATGATCAAGATGAAGCTATGGCAGGCGTCTATCGCTTCAAGCGTGGCTGGGGAGGCGAAGTCGTACACTTCATCGGTAGTTACGAACGGGATTATCGTCCTCTGGCAATGCGCCTGGCTCGCAGCTTCCTCTCAATTTGAAGCATTTATAGCCTTTGGAGCGAAACTTTCGCCCCTACAGCCACGTAGCTCATTACGCACAGCCTTTTCACTCTCATGCATGATACAATGGGGAACACTATTCATAGAGAACCAAGGAGGTATACCAATGCAGCGCGGCCTGTATTTCCCCTCGGGATTTTTGTGGGGAACAGCGTCTTCAGCATATCAATGTGAGGGGGGCAATACAAACAATCAATGGTATCGTTGGGAGCAGCAGGGACGCATCCTTACAGGTGAACAGTGCGGAGATGCAGCCAACTGGTGGCAGGCGGCAGAAACAGATTTTGAGCTGGCGGAACAGATGGAGAATAATGCCCTGCGCCTGAGCCTCGAGTGGAGCCGCATCGAGCCAGCTGAAGGGCAATGGGATAGCGCCGCCATAGATCGTTACCGTGCCATGCTGGCAGATCTGCGACAGCGGCATATTACACCTATTGTGACGTTGCATCACTTCACTGATCCGCTGTGGTTTGCAGACCGCGGCGGTTTTGCCCAAGTAGCTAATATTCGTTACTTCGTACGCTACGTCACGCGTGTTGTGCAGGCGCTGCAGGACCTCTGCGACTTTTGGGTGACCATCAATGAGCCAAACATCTACGCTATCCTGGGATATCAACTCGGTGCCTATCCCCCAGGTGAAGCGAACTTGCTGCTCGCTGTGCGAGTCCTGCGCAACATGATACAGGCTCATGTAGAAGCATTTTACGCCATTCGCGGCTTGCAGCCAGGGGCGCAGATTGGCTACTGCCTGCACTACCATCTCTTCGATGCAGCCATCCCCTTCTCTCCGCTTGATCGTGGTGTAGCCAGATTGCAGGATACCTACTTCAACTGGGCTGCGCTGCATGCCGCCGAGACGGGTCGTTTCACGCTGCCCTTCAACATGTTGCTCGCTCCTATCACACGAGCATCGGGCGCACGCGACTATCACGGTATCAACTACTACACCCGTGAGATGGTACGCTTCGATCCAACCGTCCCGGCTGAACTCTTTGGCCGCCGCTTCACACGTCGCGGTGCGATTTTGAATGATCCGGGCAAAGAAAATTTCTTCGGTGAAATCTACCCCGCAGGTCTCTATCGCGTCCTGAAAGCTGTATATCGCCGTACGCGCGGCAACAAGCCGCTCTATGTCACCGAGAACGGCTTCTCCGATACAGTTGATGACCGGCGTCCTCGGGCCATTCTTGAACACCTGGCTATGGTTCATCGTGCTATTGACGAAGGTATTCCCGTGCGTGGCTACCTGCACTGGTCACTGGTGGATAACTTCGAGTGGAACGAAGGCTGGGGCGTGCGCTTCGGTTTGATTGAGGTTGTCCCGTATATCCAACAGCGTGTTCCACGTCCCAGCGCCAGCATGTTTGGTGAGATTTGCCGCGCCAATGGTATTACCGAGTCGATCGTCGAACGCTATGCGCCTGGTGCCGAGGATGCTATCTTTGGTGCAACCGATACAGCGCAGCGTCGTATACCTGTTTGATGTTTCTATGCTGGTATCGTCTCCGGAAATTAGGGCGTGTCTGATTCTCAAAGTCTTCGCCTCTCTCGCCGGGTGCTCGCGCGGCTTCGCCGCGCAAAAAAAGTAGTGTGTGGTGTGGAAAATGCGCGAAGCGCATTTTCCACACCACACACTAAATCAGGCGAGTGCCGCAGGCGCGAGCAAGCGATCGTGATGGAAATCAGACACGCTCTTTAAAGAAAAGCAGGTTTTATGAATATTGGTACGCCATACGGCCTTGCCCTTGCATCTGGCATTGATGCTTACATACCCCTACTTTCTTACGCCATCTGTGCGCGCTTCTTTCACCTGTTCAAGGTAAACCCCAATCTCACCTTCATCACCCAGGACTGGTTTATGATAACGCTGGTGATTCTCGCACTGGCCGACCTGGTTGCAGATAAAATACCCATTGTCGATCACGTGTGGGATGCCATTCACACCGTAATACGTCCGGTTGCAGGCGCGATTGTAGCTGCTGCGGCGAGTAATCAAACGTCGGGAGCGGCACTCCTTTTGCCCATCATCTTTGGCGGAACACTGGCTGGCATGGCTCATACGACCAAAGCAGCGACACGTCTCGCCTCCACTGCCAGCACAGCGGGCATTGCAAACGTAGGAATAAGCATAGCCGAAGACGTAACAGTCTTTTTCGCCACGCTCCTCTCCCTCTTTGCTCCCATTGTGATGGTCGTCGTTGTAGTGCTGTTCGTCATCATCTTCCTCGTCGTTGTGCCCCGGCTCTTCCGCATGCTGGGCCGCGGCCTGCAGAGATTGCGGGGGAGGAGCAGTCGCAGCGGAGTAGCCTGACGGTCAACATGATTATCTTCCCCCTGCGCGAAAAATTCGCCAGGCAGCAAGGACTCAAGCTGTCGCAGAATCCTGCTCAGCCGTCCGAGTAGGAGCGACCCTTGCGGTCGCCTAATAGGCATCAACCTGAGAAAAGTCGATCATATGTAGGGGCGAGGGTGGTGGAGCGGCGCGGGGAGGGCCTTTATGGTCGCCCGGTGCGGGCCTATGATTCTGCTGGGCCACAGGAGACCGTCGGGCGAAAGCGGGCGGCCATCGGTGCTCGTGCTGCATCGGGTACCCACCATGCAACACGGGTGAAAGCGGGCGGCCATAAAGGCCCCCACCCAACTCCACACCACCCCCGCCCCTACGGATCGTGAAAATGCACCTCACCCAGCGAGTTATACTCGCTTGTCATGTGTTGTATGACATGTTAAACTCTGTATCAGGTAGAGAGTCGATTTATCGAACTCGTCAGGCATGGCGCTATGCAATTCAAAAAGTGATGGTACGAGGATAACACAAAGATGAGTAAAGCAGCCTTGATCTCCGAAATGCAGAAGTTTCGTTTTGGAAGCAAAGTAGTTTGCTCTGATGGTGAATATGGTACCCTGGCGCAAGTGGTTTTCGATGCCTCGACGCGTTGTATGACACATATCAATGTCAAGCAGGGACGGCTTTTTGGAAAGACTATGCTACTTCCCTTCGCTACAATCACCAGTGCGGGGAGCGATGGGATCGCACTCCGTATAGCGAGCAGTGATGTAGAGGCAGCGAGTCAAACAGGAGGAGAAGTGAAAGGCGCCCTGCTCAGTAATAAAAGCGCTGTAGAGCTTGCTGGCACTGCAAGTAGAGGAACGCTGGCTCTCGTTGCTGTACAGCCAGGGAGTGGCGAACTGGCCTACCTGGTAGCTCACCATTTATTTCCCAGGCAAGATACTCTGGTGCGCGCGGAGTTTGTGACCGCATTAGCGACTGAACATATAACCGTAAGTGTAGCAGGTGTAGTGGGTGTAGCGGGTACCACTCCAGGTGCGCTGCCGCTCTACCTGCCTGATCGTGTACTGCAGCAGGAAGTCGAATCGATCCTTTTTGATCTCACCCCGCTGCATATTGATTTGAAGGGCATGAACATCCGTGTGCTGGATGGCGTGCTCTATCTTGATGGCAACATCTCCAGTTCCCTGCGCGGTGATATCGTGGTAGATCAAGTATCGAGCGTGGCTGGCTTATTGGAGATCAAAAATAACCTGGTTGGCGATGATAAACTGGCTGCCGATCTCGCGGCGGCCTTGGGGAAAGATCCACGTACACGCGATTTGCCCATAGGCGTGTATCCTCGTCTGGGAGTTGTACGCCTGAATGGTACTGTACAGAGCGTCCAGCAGAAAGCGGCTGCTGAGGAGATCGCTCGGAACTTCCCTGGCGTTCAGTCAGTTATCAATGAGCTGAATGTCGATCCCAGGGCGGATATACTGCCTGTTATGGCTCCGGCAGGAGGTAATGAAGATAAAGTACCCAATAAATATACACGGCATACAAAATAGCCATCGCGTTCGTATAGTGTGGCTGGCGGTGGCGCTGTTGAGCATCGGGCTGTTCATCATTTCCATCCCTCAACATGCTCAACACCTCCATGTCGTATGCTCAAATGCCTTATGTGGCGGATCGGAAAACGCAACTCAGCTCGCGCGGGAGCTTCATAGCCTTGGCCTTACGCTTGATTTCTATGCTGCATACTCGCTTTCGCTCCAGGTCATCTTTGCGCTGGGCTACTTTACTATCGCTATGATTATCTTCTGGCGTAAATCCGATGATTGGATGGCGCTGCTTGTCTCCCTCTTCCTCATAACATTTGTGCTTGCTTACACCGACGTTCCTCACGAATTGTCGAGAAGCAGCGCTTTTCTTGGCTTGCTAGTCGCCTGTATCGGCTTCATTGGCGAGATGACCTTCCCGCTGTGCCTCTATTTGTTTCCCGATGGGCGATTTGTACCTCGTTGGACTGGCTGGCTCCTGATCGGGTGGGCCGCGTGGGGTATACTCACCTACTTCTTTCCCGGCTCGCCCATTATTTCAAGCACGTGGTTCCTCTGGTTGGAGGGCCTGGCGTTTGTCGTCGGACTGGGTAGTATGATCATTGCCCAGGTCTATCGGTATCAGTACTTGTCTACTCCCGCGCAGCGCCAGCAGACGAAATGGGTGGTCTTTGGCATCGTAATCGGACTCGGAGGCTTCTTTGGTACGGGCTTCCTCGGATTCATTTTACCTCAAGTGCTGCTCGTGGTGGCTCCCCAGTCTGGTGTGTTCACCTCCTCCCTGATCGGTATCGCTGCCATCACCATCAGCTATCTGACCATGCTGCTCATTCCCTTCTCGCTGGTAATGGCAATCCAGCGTTCCCGCTTGTGGGAGATCGATCTCATTGTCAACCGCACTCTGGTCTATGGCACCCTGACCGGGACACTCGCCTTCGTTTCATTCGGCGGCGTCGTTTTTTTGCAGTACCTTCTCGGGGGACTCAGCAGGCAGGGAGGAGGGTCAGAATTGGCGGTCATCGGGACTACCCTGGCGATCGTTGCTTTGTTCCAACCCCTTAAACGGCGCATCCGGACCGTTATCGATCGTCGTTTCTATCGCCGCAGGTACGACGTAGTGCTTATGCTGGAGGCCTTCAGCGCTACTCTGCGTGAAGAAGTGGAACTGAACACACTGACCGAAAAACTGGTAGCGGTAATAGAGGAAGCTATGCAGCCAACTTATGTCTCACTCTGGCTGCGTAATAGTGAACCACCTCAGGGCCGCCGGACACGCCTCCTTGCGCACACAGAGGAGTCAGTGACGGATTACAATTTGCAACATTATTGGCTCAACGGGGGAAAGTCACTGGACGATTCGACTGTTTCACGCCTGCCGTAACGCTTTTCGTAACGATTGGCGGACGCTTGCCTGGTACAATAAAGTTATTAATGATGGACAAACTCGAGCATCGAGCCAGGTTGGCAACTTGAGAGACGGCCATCAAGTGCAACGAGGTTAGTTCAAATGCCTCAAATGGCTACACTTATACAAAACATACGGCATCTGTTGAACAGCCGGAACAGGCGCGAAGCGCAGATAATCCAGGCAGTCGGGGAAATGGAGCTGCGGCAGGAGACATCTTTGCCGATCGATATCTCCCCAAATGACCCAATTATCGCGTACTTTCTGAGTGCTCCTGGAGCGCTAGAAATCGATAAGCTGCACCTGGACTCATCGGCCCTCCAGAGCTTGAAAGCGGCTGGAGTAAAGATATCTATACCGCTAGTGAGTCAGGGGGAGCTGGTTGGCCTGCTCAATCTTGGTCCACGTCTTAGCGAGCAGGATTATTCCACCGATGACCGCGTGCTCCTCAATAGCCTTGCCATCCAGGCTGCACCGGCCATCCGGGTTGCACAAATGGTGCGCGAACACCAGGTGGCGGCGCGTGAACGGGAGCGTATCGAGCAGGAGCTGCGCGTTGCTCGCCTCATTCAACAAACACTCCTGCCTAAAGATCTGCCTGCACTAGCGGGCTGGAAACTGGCCAGGTACTACCAACCGGCCCGGGAAGTCGGTGGCGACTTTTACGACTTCATCTACTTCGATGATGGACGGCTGGGCCTTGTCATCGGAGATGTAACCGATAAAGGAGTACCGGCAGCGCTGGTTATGGCCACCACCCGCAGCGTTCTGCGCACCGTCGCTCAACGCCACATTCTTTGTTCTGAGATCCCACCCAAAATGTTTGTCACTTGCCTGTATGCCATCCTCGATCCAGCCAGCGGTCAATTGCTCTACGCCAATGCCGGACACGATCTCCCCTACTGGCGGCACAGCAGCGGTGTGTCCGAGCTTCGCGCAACTGGCATGCCATTGGGTCTGATGCCAGAAATGAGCTACGAGGAGAAGCAGGCTATACTGGCGCCAGGCGATCTTGTGCTCTTTCATAGTGATGGCCTGGTGGAAGCTCACAACCCGCACTATGACATGTTCGGCTTCCCGCGCCTGATGCGCCTGGTGCAGGAGTGTGAAAAAGATACCCCCTTGATCGATTTCCTGCTGGATGAGCTATCCACCTTCACCGGACCCGAGTGGGAGCAAGAAGATGATGTCACCCTGGTAGTTCTGCAAAGGTCCGGAAGTCATGAGCTACCTGGGAACGCCCCTGCTGGCACGCAGGAAGAAGCAGCACACAACAGCGCATGGCGCACCCTGGATAAGTGGACGCTGCCCAGCGAACCTGGCAACGAGCGCGAAGCGATTGAGCGCGTTGCCAGGGCTGTTCAAACACTACATCTGCCGCCAAGGCGCCTGGAGCAGCTCAAGACGGCCGTGGCTGAGGCAACGATGAATGCTATGGAACATGGAAATCATTACATGCCTGATAAACCGGTATCTATTGTAGTCATGGCCTCTGATACAACCCTCTCGGTATCCGTTAGTGACAGCGGGGGTACCCGTGAACTCCCCACCGAACCTGAACAGCCCGACCTGGAGGCCAAGCTGGCCGAACTGCAGGGACCACGCGGTTGGGGTTTGTTCCTGATCAAACATATGGTTGACGATATGCATGTCACTAGCGATTCCGACCATCACACTATCGAATTAATTATGCATCTAGAGGGAGATAGCCATGGCAGCAAGAACTCTTGAAGCCCACGTACGCTACAAGCCACCTGTAGCTATTATTGACCTGCGCGGTGAGATTACTCCCTTCGCGGAGGATGCACTCAATGCCGCCTATGTCGAGGCCGAAAAAGGTAATTCACACGTAATCTTGCTCAACTTCAGCAATGTTGATTATATCAACAGCACAGGCATTGCTCTGATTGTCAGCTTGCTCACACGGGCACGCAAAGCAAATCGCCGCCTGCTCGCCTGCGGCCTGAGCGAACATTATGTGGAGATTTTCAGCATCACCCGGCTGGTCGATTTCATGAATATTTTCCCTGACGAGATGAGCGCTCTGGCCCATGAAGCACCTTCTATTTTATAATGGAGATTAAGAAATTACTGCGGGTTTTGCCCCACCCCTGGCGCGATAATGAAGTTTGACAAGCAAGATCGGGAATGTATTGTCACCCTGAGCGAAGCGAAGGGTCTCTCTCGATGAGGCGACAGATGCTTCGCTTCGCTCAGCATGACAATTCTTGTTTTGGTCGTTAAAACTCATAATCGCGCGGCTACGCCCATCGGTATGCCATATTATTTTTAATAAACCGCATTATAGATCTACCACTCGACCAACTTCCAGATCTCTGGCTGCACTGTGCCAGCCTCTACACCAATCTCAGCATAAATACTCACGGCTTGCTTGAGATGAGACATCGCTTCCTCAGAACGGCCTGCAGCGTGCAGCAGGTCAGCCAGGTTATTATGCAGCGCCGCTTCTCGATGGCGGTCACCTTGTGAGACGCATAGGGCCAGCGCGTCTGCGGCCAGTCCCAGCGCCTGTTCAAATTTGCCACTGTTGCCGTAAGCCAGGGCCAGGTTATTGAGCGCGGCTGCGCGGCTGCTGGGATCATTCAGGCTTTCGGCCAGGTCCAGGCTATGTTCAAGGTGGTGGCGTGCCAGTGCCAGATTGCCCTGGCTGCTGGCGAGGATGCCCAGTATATTATGGGCCTGCGCCAGCGCACGTGCATCGCGAGTGGCTTCCGCCAGGTCCAGTGCTTGCTGTGCCAGTTCAAGCGACTTGCCGATCTGGCCCTGGTGGTGGGCAGTCAAGCTCCAGTTGGCATAGACCCTGGCGCGTTCTCCTGCCTGCCCTGTATCGTCAAGCGCACGAAGCGCTGCCTCGAAATGGCTTTCTGCCAGTTCCCATTGTCTGCGGCGCTCATATATGGTGCCCAGCTTATATTCTATCTTTCCCAGAGCTTCTGTATCGCACAGGGCTGCTGCCGTCTCGTAGCTTTTCAGTGCGGCTCCGTATTCTCCTAGCAGCGTGTGCAAATCGCCGATGGCCTCGTGAAGCGCGGCAGTCTCTGGATGCCCCAGTGCCAACGCCAGGCGCAAGTGAGCCAGTGCTTCTGTGTTAGCATACAGGCCCCGTGCGCGCTCGCCCGCCAGCCGGTAGTATTCTGCAGCCAGCGGGTCGTTGCCAGCCATCTGGTAATGGTGCGCGATCTGGCCGGCAATCGTGGCGCTGTCCCGGTATCCTCGCGTTCGACTGGCAAACACTTCGGCAATACGCCGGTGCAGCAGCCGGCGGCGGGCAAGACTGGTTTGTTCGTACACGAGCGCGCGTAGTTTCTCATGGTTAAAGTCGTAGATCAGCGATTGATCACCCGTGGCACTGCGCACCTCCGCGACCAGTCCCTGGCCAATCAACTCCTCGAGGGCAGTCACGGTTTCTTCTTCGCTGCGCCCGCTGGCCTCGCGCAGCGTGTCGAAATCGAAAGATCGCCCGATGGTGGAAGCGGTCGTGAGCAATTGCCAGCCGGTTTCGCTCACCGCGACCAGGCGAGATTGTAGTAAATCACGCACGCCCCCTGGCAGTGACCAGTTGCTATCCCCGGCGGTGGGTATCTCTTTCGTCAATGCCGTCAGGTATTCCACCAGGAAGAAGGGTAGCCCCTCTGTCTCTTGATACAGGCGCTCAGCAAGCCCTTTGGATATGCCTGTATTGCTTATTGCTGCTGACTGCACCAGTTCTTGCACAGTGGCCCGGCTCAGACGTGATAGGGATACGATAGTTGCTCTGCCCGATCGCTGAGCTTCAACCAGCAAGTGATGCAGGCGCTGATCGCTGGATAGATGTAGACTGCGCCAGGTGATAACCATGCAGAGCGGCTGGTCGTGTAATCGCCGCACCAGGTAGCTCAGCAGATCAAGGGACGCGCTGTCGGCCCAATGTACGTCATCGAAGAAGATGACACCAGGGCGCGCGCCGCTACAAACTGCAAGCAGCACCTGTCGCACCCCTTCAAAGAAACGGCTCTGAGCCCCTGGGCTGTCGAGCGGGGGAGCGGGCGGCAAACCCGGGCGTATAGTAACGAGTTCAGGCAGCAGGCGAGCCGCTTCGCTCAGCCAGGATTCCGCTATGTTCTCTAGCCAGCGAGTATCTGGCTTTTGAGCGATAGCAGCATGCAGTCCTGAGACCACAGGCCCGTATGCGAGATTTGTTTCTCCTTCATAGCACCTGGCTGCCATGACGGTAGCACCCCTTGCGCGGGCATGGGCCATAAACTCCTCCGCCAGCCGGGTCTTACCTATGCCAGCTTCCCCTTCCAGGATGACCACGCTGCCATCGGATTGCATGCTGTCGTATGCATCGATCAGGGTTGATAACTCTTTTGATCGCCCTACCAGCGGGTAGATGGCCTGGGAAATCTGCGGCTGGGGCGTTGTAGGCACCCTACCTGGGGGGTAGGTATCCCGATTTATCGTGGGACCTGCTGCGGGTATTGTCACCACTGACCGCGCAGGCGCCAGCGCACTGCCCTCTGCTGCCCCTACTATGGTGATGTGGGCAAAGGCCTGCGATGCCACGGGTGGTGGGGTTTGCTGGTTTTCTTTGATGGCCTGGTAGAGTTGTGTCGTTGCCTCCAGGGGCGCTACTCCCAGCTCTTTTTGCAGCACCTGCACGCATTCGCGGTACTGGTGGAGAGCTGCGGCGCGTTGACCGGACCAGGCGTATAGCTGCATCAGGTAGCGATATGTCGGCTCGTGCAGTCGATCAAGCGCCAGCCAGCGCCTGGCATAGGCAATAGCCGACGTGTAGTCCGGTAGGATACTGTGACCACGCACAAGGCGCTCGAGTGCGTTAGACAGATCACGGCGCATGGTATCGGCTTGAAAGAACTGCCAGTCGTCAAAGTTGGGACTATCTCGCAGGCCGAAACCAGCCAGGAAATCGTCGCGATAGAGTGACACCGCCCCGGCGAGTGGTTCAAGACAGGCAGAGCAAACCTCGGTTGCTGGATGACCATGGCGTTTACACTCTTCCAGGTGGCTGTAAAATTCATCTACATCGAGCCACATGTGAGCGCTGGCATCTATGGCAACCGTTTCGCGATCAATATGCAGCCAGGTGCCTGCCAGAGCTTTGTTGAGCGTCGAGAGCGTGCGGCGCAGGGTGGCGCGAGCATGTGCCTGGTCGTATTCCGGCCAGAGCAAAGCAGCCAGGGCATCACGGCTTTGTGGTCGCTTGGTGACTGCAAGGTAGGCGATGAGAGCAGTAGCCTTGCGTGTATCAACGTTGAGAACTATGCCATCGCGCACTATGCGCGGTGAACCCATTAAGAATAGTGCCAAATCAGACATGCGAAACCTCCGCTTGGCTGATTATATTGCATATGATCAAAAAACGCAACGAAGCGTTTAGCAACACAATACCCGTAACGACCCTGAAAGTGTTAGAGTATGTCTGATTCCCATCACGATCGCTTGCTCGCGCCTGCGGCGCTCGCCTGATGTATTGTGTGGTGTGGAAAATGCGCGAAGCGCATTTTCCACACCACACAATACGTTTTTTGCGCGGCGAAGCCGCGCGAGGGGGCGAAGACGCTGAGAATCAGACACGCTCTCAGAAACTTATCGAGACTGACTACTAGATATGCTGAAAAAGGATATTTCAGGTGGCTCCTGGATTAGCTGCTCGTCAGAGCCTGGTCCAGGTCGTTGATGATGTCCTCGACATTTTCTATACCGATGGAAAGCCTGATACAGCCGTCCGTGATGCCCATGTTCTGGCGCTCGGACTCCGTCAGGTTGCGATGTGAGGCTATGGGAGGGTAGCTGACTTGTGAGTAGACATCGCCCAACGTTGCTGCCCGGAGGCAGAGCTGGAGATTATCCATAAAACAAAAGGCTGCTGCGCGGGATTGTTCCTTGAGTTCGAATGCGAGGAGTCCTCCAAAGCGTCCGTGTTCAAGCAGGTGCGAGGCGAGTTCGTGCTGTGGGTGGCCGGGCAGCCCTGGATAATGGACACACTCGACGGTGGGATGCCGGTGCAAAAAGCGCGCCACTTGCAATGCATTGTCACACTGGCGTTCCATGCGCAGGGTCAACGTCTTCAAGCCGCGCATAATCAGGTGTGACTCGAAAGGACTTAGCATAGCCCCGAGCATATTTACATAGGTTCGCAGCAGGTCAAGCAAGGCATTCTTCGCGCTGATCACGACTCCGGCAGTACTGTCACCGTGCCCACCCATGTATTTTGTCGCGCTGTGCACCACCAGGTCGAAGCCATGTTCGATAGGCCGGACTAAGTAGGGAGTAGTAAACGTACTATCGACAATGCTCACTGCTCCCACCTTGCTGGCAGCAGCGCTGATCGTATCCAGGTCGATCAACTTGACCAACGGGTTGGAGAGGGTCTCTACATAAACGACATCGGGTTGCTCTTCTTCAATACGGGCAGCCGCGTCCGTGCCGTAAAGGTCGCACAAGACTACCTCAACGCCGCCAGGCATAAGTATTTTGCGCAGCAGCGTAATCGTTGTGCCATAGAGGTCCTGCGCTGCCAGGATCTTGCTCCCCGGCGTAAGACCAGCTGCCAGCAGCGCAGCATGAATGGCCGCCATACCAGAACCGAAGACGACCGCGCCGGTCCCGGCCTCGGCCTGGCACAGGATGTTTTCGAGGGCGTGGGCATTTGGATTCCCCTGTCGCGCATAGGCATATGCCTGCTCGCCAGAAGGAAGGGCGCCGCCAAGAGCGTGGTCCAATGCCTCGGTATCACGATGCAGGTATGTCGTGCTGGCATAAATAGGCTGCACCGTGGGCATACCGGTGGCTTCCGTCACGTGGTCTTGCTCGGTGCTGTGGACAAGTAACGTATCTAACTTCCAGGATGAGCGTTCAGGTTTCTTCATGCAATTGCCCTCGTTTGTAGCGACATAAGCGACCTACCCAGGTCTCCTACCGCCAGCGAGGCGCAGGCGTAGAGGCCGGGGAGCCAGTAGGGGACGCCGAGTATGTCTGGATGAGTATACGAGAAGACACCGGCGTTTACCAGGATCATCTCGACAAGCGTGCCTGTAACAGCCGTGACAAAAGAAAACAGCAGATCTTGCCAGCTTCGTCCTGCCAGCAGCCAGAAGTTCAAGTAGATAATAGCAATTAAACCTACCTTGGCCTGGGAATCGAGGGTGCTCGCGCTGATCAGGTAGGCCAGGACCAGCCAGGTGAGTTCGCCAATGCTGCTAGAAAGCCTGCGATAAGGCCTTGTGCGTGAGATCAGGGGATCGACCAGGGGATGCGAATAACCGATAGCGACTGCAGCTGCCCCAAAAAGCAATGGCACCCACCAGGCCACGCCAAAGAACATGGGCCTGGGATAGCGCTCGACCCCGCTGTAGACTTCAAGCGCGTCGAGCGCGGTACCCAGCGATGCGCCCAGCAAAAACAGCCAGAATGCTGCCCAGGTCCTTTGGGTTATTGTATCCTGCGAGTATCTCATCTCGGCCACTCTCATCATATTGTACCATATGTTAGCCTCGACTTCAGCACTGTGTCATGATATAGTAGCAACAAGGGCAGTTATATCTCTTAGCAGAGCTTCAGAAGGGACTCCCCCATGAGTCAACGCATACCGCTACAGTTGCTCGCCGATCCCGACAACAAGCGATTGCTCCAGCAGTGCATCCACTGTGGGCTATGCCTGCCTGCCTGCCCCACCTATGCCGTTTTTGGCACGGAGATGGATGCCCCACGCGGTCGCATCGCTCTCATGCGTGCGGCCTCTGAGGGTCGTATTGGCCTGGAAGGCGCTTTCGAGGAGCATATCTCGCTCTGCCTGAGCTGCCGTGCCTGCGAAACCGCCTGCCCTTCTGGCGTACAGTATGGAGCGCTCGTGGAGACCGCCCGCGTTGCATTGGAGAAAGCCCACACGCCCGGCGTATTCGAACGTTTTGTACGCTGGCTGACCCTGCGCAAAATGTTGCCGCATATCGCTTCGCTGCGGCTGCTCGCCCGGCTCATGCGTATCTACCAGCTAGTGGGCCTGCAGCGCCTGGTGCGCAGCATAAACTTCCTACCCAGGCGACTCCAAATCATGGCTGCTCTCCTGCCGCCACTTTCCACTTCCTATATGGATTATCGCCACGTAGCCCCGGCCATCGGCCCCAGGCACGGTACAGTAGCGTTTTTCCATGGCTGCGTCCAGGAGGCTTTCTTATCTGACATCAACAAGGCTACCATCCGTGTACTGCAGCGTAACGGCTACGAAGTCCACATTCCGCGCGGACAAACCTGCTGCGGCGCTGCCCCCCTGCACGTAGGCGAAGATACACTTGCCCGCGACCTGGCTCGCCGCAACGTCGACGCCTTTATGGAAGAGGAGTACGATGCGATCATCAACAATGCCGGTGGCTGTGGCGCTGTCTTGAAGGATTATGGACACCTGCTCAAGGATGATCCAGCCTATGTCGCAAAAGGCCATCAGTTCAGCGCGCAAGTACGCGACATCAGCGAATTCCTGGCCGATCACCTGCACAATCCACCGCGTGGCGAGGTGCATGTACGAGCGACCTACGCCGACTCATGCCACCTGCGTCACGCGCAGAAAATAGTGCGCCAACCTCGTAGCCTGCTGCAAGCTATCCCCGGCCTGGAACTGGTGGAACTCAAGCGAGCAGATCAGTGCTGCG
>WNGR01002398.1_pt1 | contig 20584 bp, 9 predicted proteins | sample 5407581 | NCBI WGS metagenome assembly WNGR01 (sample SAMN13153383, study PRJNA577476) | soil metagenome | isolation source: 80 cm soil or saprolite under Garry oak tree replicate 2 | place: USA:California | collected 2016-06-15
GAAGATCAATACCGACGAGGATGGTACTCCTCGCTTGGAACTGACACCAGGTACGCGCATCCAGGCGAAGCTTGAAACGCAGATATCGAGTGCTGTGCAGGCCCCTGTCGTAGCCGTAGTTGAATACACCTACGCCATCGGCGACAGAATCATCGTTCCTTCAGGCGCGCGTGTGTACGGTCAGCTCCAGCAGGCTGATCGAAGCGGACTGGTGAGCGTGAAGTTCGATGAGATCGAACTCCTCGACGGAGCGCGGGAGAAGATCGACGCCGTCGGCACTGGTCTGGACCTCGGGCCCATCAAAGGAACCGTGTACGGGAAGAACACAGGCAAGAACTTTCTTGTGCGCGCAGCGTCGGGACTCGGTTCGGTTCTCGCGGAAGTGGCCGGAAACAATACCAGTGGGGCGTTCTCCGAGGATGACATGCTACGTGAGCGGCTGGCCGAGAATATCGGCACGGCGGGCGACTCCGAGGTGATGAGCCTCAATGCCAACAGCCGTGTGGTCGTTTCCGTTCCTGCCGACACGAAGATCTACGTCGTGTTCACCAAACATGAACGAACCCCTTCCGAGCTTCATAAGATGGGCCCAGCGGCCCAGTAGACCGCTCGCACACTTCACGCCTCATCTCTTCGCCCTGGCCCACATGCCAGGGCGTTTTCGTGTGCGGCATCATATTCAACCTGCTGGTTGCCTGTTGGCAATCGCTCTTGCGTCGGGCTTCCAATGATGCAACTGGCGCACGACTCCTTAAACGCATTCCCCTGTTCGGGTAAAGATCGGTCCGCTTGACCCAGTATGCAGTTGAGCAATTGTCATTCCCGAAGCCCCACTGTGAAAGTGAGCAAAATTCGGTCCCGTTGACCCAGATCTTTTGTAAATTGGACAGGTATCGGGTAATCAGCACAGATCTTTGGCACTGCGCTTGGGTAGCCAAAATACAGTGAATTATGCTACTGCGGTAATCCCTAATCAATAGAATTGTGCACGAATTCCTCTAAACGTTTCGGGCAATCACCGAATATTGGTCAGTCCTCTCTCGATACATACACGTCGCTGACAAAGAATTCATTACTTTCCGGCCATCCCCTGAATAGTCTCTCGACCTATCCTGGGACACCGGGAATTTCGATAACCGCGTTCGCATATCTCTGCGAACGCTCCGTCGCACTTGTTTCGGTATTTACGGTTTCAAAACACTTGCACTACGATCGAAGTGGGTCGTAGTACTGTCAATGACATTGTTATGGCCTCTGTCCCAGTTGTGAAATACCTTGTTTTCTCGCGTGACCTCGAACTGCATGTAGGGTTTGAACACACGTCCCACCGCAACGGACCCAGGGAAGCTGCAATTCGCCACACCAACGAAATCCTGAAGAGTTGCAGCAGCACCATTCAACAATGTCCCAGTACCGGAAGCCTTGAACTCCTCGACTGGAACAAAGATCCCTGAATCTTCTGCAGCCTGATTTCCGCCTGTAACTGTGGAGCTGTAAAACCCGATTCCGCTTGCATTGGCCAATCCCGTGCTCTTGCTTGCCGTTGTGACACGAAGCAACGAGCATGAGGACAGGTCTGTGTTCGAGGCCAAAATAACTCGGTGGAATGCAGGGGCGTTGGATGCCTTGGTCAAGGCAGTGGTGCAGTCGAGCGCGCCGGCATCCAGAGTCATGCAGGCTGTTTTGTCCAGGAGCAGCGGTGCGGTAGCCGCGCGGACCACGGCGATATCGTCACTGTCCTGATTCACGATCGTCGGTTGATCTGTAACTGAAGGCAACAAGCCGTAAACGGCGACATAGTAATTCGCCGGAAACTGTGTTGGACGGTCGTTTTGCGAATAAGTTCGACGAGGTTCTTCATTTCCATAGGTTGCGACGAAGACCTTGCCGGCAGCCACGATAGGGTTAGTAAATTTGGCGAACAGCCCTAGACGATCTCGCTGTGAAAACTGTTCACTCGTCCAGAGTGTCCGGCTCACGTCCTGGGCATCCAGTGCCACCACGATGCCTTTGACGCCCCGTTGCGTGTTGGCATCGCCATCGAGCGGTACTACTCCCCAAAGAATGCCGGTCCCGGCTTTGTTTCCATTCGCGGAAACCGTAAGCATTCCACCCGGCATGCCATCAGGGGGACGAAAGGCGCTGATGCCGGGATCGGCGACATCCTGTAATTTTCCATTACTGAACTTAAACGACTTGAGCGGACTGTTCTCGCCCCACGCGTAGATCCTGCCTGCATCCGGGCCCTGCCAGTACACTGGAGAACCGTGAATATTGCCGTAGTGAGTCTGACCGTCATGAACAATCTGCCCAAAAGCAGTCACTTGTTGGATCGCATTTGTATTTTGACAATTCGGAGCCGCGGGGCTAGTAATGTTCTTTCCCATGTTGGCCTGGTCTAGCACATAAAGTACCCCTTCTTTTCCCCCACCAACAATACGGCCCGGGTCCACGGGAACGAGCAGTGGTCCCGACGAACCGACGTCAAGATCGAGGTCATTGAGGAACTTCTGGTTACACGGTGTGAAGTAATCTTTGACAGACAGAGTGGATCCATCAAGATGTAACTTAACGAAGCTGCTCCCGTAATTCGCACCGGAAGTATTTGCGTCGAATGTCCCGTTGCCAACCATCAAGTACACGTCACCGTTGGAGTCGGCGGATGGACCTTGACCTGACTGCCAGATACCGCCGTTGCTTCCAGTTGGCGTAGAGGTCCAGAAAGATCGTTTCGCCAGCGTGTTCGCATCGAACGCAAACAAGCCTCCCCGATTTCCATCTCCACCGAATGCAATGTAGAGCACGCCATTGCTGAGGAGAAGCGCGGCCCGCTGCTTGTGTACGCAAGGATTGAAGTTGCTTTGACCTTTACATGGCCGTGAAGGATCCGTGGACGTGGATCCGATTACAACCGGAGGTCGAGAATCCGTTCCGTCCTGAAGGTTCACCGCATGAAGACGAAATGCGAAACCTGCCGGTCCGTCATTGTTCCAAGTCACAAAATAGATGGTCTTCTTGTCGTCGCTTATGACCGGCGTGCTGAGGATACCCCATTCCGGATCGTTTGTGCTCCACATGTCGATATCTTTGCCGCCCGGCCGGGGTGGGCCGAACCAACGAGCCCAGAGTGGAATGGTCTGACCATTCGGTCCTCGACTTTCTTTGTCTGCGTCGTAGACATAAATCGTGTTATGCATCGTAGCAATGACAACTGCATTGAAGATGCCCGTAACGAGTGGGATATTCTTGTTGGCCAAGGTATTGATATGCAGGCTGGAAAGATAAAGTGGTTGGGCTACCACTTGCCCATCTGCATAGAGAGACCAGAGCTTTCCGAAATTGGCTGACTTCACATTAGAAGTAGTCAGCCGTATTTCGTCCAACGTGGCGCCGGTTCGGGCGACGTTGTTGTGCTGGGTCAAGATATCGCTGGCGACGGCCGAGCTAAGGTTCGAAAATGAAATGAATGCCAACACACAAAGGACGGTTAGAATCGAGTAACTGATGTGGCCCCGTTCTGAAAAGGTCAAGATTTACCTCCGATCGGAATTTGAACAAAGGACGCCGGCCAACCGGCGGAGGATGCAATGAAGCTTAGTGCTGTTTTGTATTTTCGTCCAGATATTTGTTGTGGACTCCGAGCTGAAGAGTTTCCCTTGTAAGTCGATGGCCGATCCTAAAACTTCATAAACTGAACATTTCTACGTCACTCACCTTCGGATGTTTTCGTTCTCCTCAAATTCATTCGGTAAGACTTGTTCTTGATAAATTATGTGTTCGTTGAATGATTCAGAATGACCCAAGTCAGGTCACGCGCCCGCGACCGGACAAAAGAATGCAACACGCAGAAATACCAGCTTGGCGCACTCGATCCCGTGCCGAAAATGTGCTGTGAACATTTTTCGTTTGTTCAGGCTGCATTAAATAAACTGCGAGTGAAGGCTGCCCCGTAAAAGATAGGATGTTGATACGTGGAGTTCAACTGTACCCACAGCGCAGGCAAATGGCGATGTTCTTTTGCGTTCCAAACCAATGCACGCAGATTATCCGATCGCCGTTGGACTGCCCGCTAAAAAGCTTTACCGCCAACGGCACTTTTGACCGGCGTCAGATGGTCATCACATCCATGACGGGAATGCCTTTCTTCTGTGCATATATCCCAAACTCCTCCGTCAGGTCACCCGCGCCGCGCGATTGTCCTTCCCAGACCCTCACCGCACTAACACAATGCTGCAGATCGTTGCCGAGCGATTGTGCTTCCTGAATGATCCTGTGGTTCGTCTCGGCATAGGCGCTATCGTCGGAATTTGCCTCAATAATCAGCAAGTCGCCCTGAGGCTCCACCTCGTCCAAAACGTCGTCGTACAACTTACCCCAATCGCCCGGTCGGTCGGTCACTGAGGTAGTTCTGAATTTCGCCCGGCTGAAAGGCAATACGATTCTGCGGCGCATATTCAATAAGCCAGCCTCAGAGAGCGCCAGCAAGTCCGCTCCGCAAGCCGCGGAACTTACTAATGCGATGGCGCGTTGAGAGATGAAAGTGGCGCGCATGCGGTTGCGCACAAGTTCGATGCTCTCGGGCGCGGGTGAAAATCGCAGCTGCTTTGCGTCAATGGCATCGATTCTTCTTCCGGCTAGCGCTATGATCATTCGGTATCGCACCCTTCGCCCATTCAGTCTTGCATAATCGAGCTCCGTCCAAGGATAGACGGAATGAGGAGGTTAAAAGTGCTTATCAATCCTGAATGCTGGAAATCTCTCCGTAGCCGTTACGAACAAGACCATCCTCACCGCATGCTGGCCCTCGATGGGGGCGGAATTCGTGGTCTCATCACTCTTGGGATTCTCCAGGGAATAGAGAGCCTCGTCAAGGCGAGAACCGGGCAAAGCGTTCACGAATATTTCGACTATATTGCCGGTACAAGCACAGGCGCGATCATAGCCGCCGGATTGTCGCGCGGTCTGACGACTGCCGACCTCATTCAATTCTATACATCGGCCGGCAGCCAGATGTTTGATCCGGCGCGGCTCATCGATCGAATCAAGTATCTGTACACTGCAGATCCTTTAAAGGGCCAGTTGCAGGCCACGTTCGGCCATGATACGACCCTCGAACCCGACTACCTCAAATGCCTTCTCCTGGTAATTACAAGAAACGTTACCACCGACTCGGCGTGGCCGATCAGCAGCAACCCTGATGCCAAATATAATGACCCCGCCCGCAAAGATTGCAATCTCCGCATTCCCCTATGGCAGCTGGTCCGGGCCAGCACGGCGGCGCCTGTCTACTTCCCGCCTGAGGTATTGCAATGGGATGCAAACAATCCGTCCAAGACATTCGTATTTGTAGACGGGGGCATTACGCCCTATAACAACCCGGCCTTCCTGCTCTATCGGATGGCTACAGAGCCTGCCTACCGGTTGAATTGGAAGACCGGCGAAGAAAATATGCTCGTCGTTTCTGTTGGTACCGGGGCCGCGGAATCACTCGGAGCTGCCGCCTCGTCTCCGAACAAGAATATTGTCTCCACTGTCGCAGGGCTTCCCGGTGAACTCATGTATGGTATTCAGGTCGATCAGGACATCAGTTGCCGTACGATTGGCCGTTGCACCGTCGGGGCACGCCTGGACAGAGAAATTATGGATCTGGTGCCACGACAGCTCAACGACACAATGACACTCGAAGAAGCCTACGCAGCCCCGCCAATTCCACTCTCAACTAATCTCGGCCGTCACTTCCTGTATGCGCGTTACAATGCTGACCTGAGCAGCGATGGCCTGAAGAAGCTGGGCTTTCCGCATGCCGATGCATCCAGCGTTCAAAAGATGGACGCGGTCGCAAACATTCCCCTGTTGCTCGAGATCGGTCGGGCAGCCGCCGCAAATGTCCATCCCGAGCACTTCGGCTCGTTCCTCTGAGTCAGGAGACCTGGCACATGGCAAGGGCTTTCATCGTTCGCCCATTCGGCACCAAGAATGGAATCGACTTCGAGGATGTGCAAAAGAACCTGATCGCGCCCGCGCTTGCCGCCTGCGACATTCAGGGCGGCACCACTGCGCCATTCCTCCAGGCTGGGAACATTCGCACTGACATGTTTCAACAACTGCTGGTGGCCGATCTCGTGGTCGCGGACATCTCTATTCATAACGCCAATGTATTTTACGAATTGGGAATCCGCCATGCACTGCAGGCGAAGCGAACAGTTCTTCTTCGCGCCAAGGTCAAGAAGGACCCTTCGCTCCGGGATGCTAAGGACGAGGTTCCATTCGACCTGCGTACCGACCGCTATTTGGAATACGACGCGAATGCGCCGCGAGACAGCCTTGCCCTGCTGACCGAAGCCCTGCGTCAGACACTTGCCTCAGAAAACCCCGACAGCCCGGTCTTTCAGATGCTGCCTGACCTCGAAGCCCAGGATCGCTCGCGCTTCCTGCCCGTGCCGCAGGCATTCCGCGAAGACGTTGGCCTGGCATCGGCGCGCTCCCAGTTGGGCCTGCTCGGCTTGTTAGCTCTTGAAGCAAGAGACTTCTTCTGGGCATCGGAGGGTTTGCGGCTTGTGGGCCGCGCGCAGTTTGATCTGAAAGCGTATCGCACGGCGAAGCAAACCTGGGAGGAGCTTTACACATTGAATCCCCAAGACTCCGAGGCCAATCTGAGACTAGGCACGATCAATCAACGGCTAGGCGATCTGGATGCCTCGGAGCAGGCTCTCCTCAGGGTCGTCAATTCGAAGTCCGCCTCGCATGCGGAGCTCGCCGAAGCCTATTCACTGCTGGGGCGCAACATCAAAGATCGCTGGCGATCTTCATGGCAGGCGCTGACCGGCGCTGCGGCAGCCCGCAAAGCGCTCGAGTCTCCTGAACTTCTCCAGGCGTACCAGAAATACCTGCGCGGTTATCAGGAGAACCTGGACAGTTTCTATCCCGGCTTGAACGCGCTTAGCCTTCTGGTTCTCGCCGTCGGTTTGGCAAAGACAATGCCCGAGATTTGGGAGGCACGATTCGATACTGAGGCCCAGGCAAATGCAGCCCTTGAAATCCTCGAACTCCAGCGGGCTAGGCTTACCGGAGCGGTTGGCATTTCCCTTGAAGTCGCCAGGCAGCGCCTGGAGCAAAACAACAAAGTAGATCGTTGGGTCGATATAAGCGCAGCCGACTTTCTGTTTCTGACCATTGACAGGCCTCAGAAGGTGGCCTTCGCCTATCAGACCGCTCTCACCGGAGCCCAGGAGTTCTATTCCGATTCGGCACGAAAACAACTCGAGACATTTCTGCAGTTGGGTGTGAAGGCCGAAATCGCTGCAAGAGCACTCGAGGTTGTCTCTCCTAATACCGAGCCTCGAGAGCCAACCGTGCCCCTCGACCGGGTTATCCTCTTCACGGGCCACATGATTGATGCGCCAGGGACAGAGCCTCCCCGGTTGCCGGAATCCCTTCGGGAAAATGCACGACAAGCCATCCTCGAAAAAGTTCGGCAGGAAGTCGACCGTACCGCAGGAACGATCATTGCGCTCGCAAGCGGAGCTAACGGCGGCGACCTGCTTTTTCACGATGTGTGTGAAGAGCTCGGAATCACGCACCATATCCTGCTTCCGCTTCCCCCCGATAGGTTTCGTAATGAGTCGGTCTCGCCTGCCGGCCGTTGGTGGGAAGATCGATTCGACCACCTTTTGAAGAAGGGCCCTCCTCCGCAGTGTCTGACCGAATCTGCGGATCTCCCTTTATGGCTCTTGGCCAGGATGAACTATTCCACCTGGCAGCGCGCGAATCTGTGGATTCTTCAGGAGGCGATCGCATTCGACGCCAGCCATCTTACTTTGATTGCACTATGGGATGGAATAAAGACCGAGGGGCTTGGGGGTACTTACCATATGAGAGCTATCGCGCAGGAATGCGGAGCCGCCCTCGTGACAATCTATACCTCAGACCTCCTGACCGCCACCTAGCAACCTACGGCGTACAGGTCCTCGCATCGTCAACTCGAAGGCCAAATCTTAAACCCGGCCGCCGACAAAGTCGCCCTGAGATTCTTCCGCCACCCGACACTAGAGATGGACTCAAATATGACGTAGTACAGATCGGACCGCCGCTCAAGATCCACGAAACCGCAGAGCTAATTCGCCCTCTGAAGAGCACCGCCGCAACTGATGAGCTCAATCTTGCGGTTTCCGTATGTCAGTGCATGCATAGCCTGCTGTCTTGGCCACCATTTATCGCCTTCGACTCCTATTGCACACCCGCGGAGATCGAGCTGTTACTTTGTGGGTCTGCATCGTCCGACGGTGTCTGAGCACTGACTCCCACAACGGCGAGCGCCGAAAAAAGCATCGCGCCAGGAAACGATCGAAAATCTGTGCGTCTTTTTGGGGAAAACATGCAGGTTGCACAACTTTACCGGGAGGAATTCGGGGCGTCAATCATGTTATTTCGCCATCCGCGCCCTGGACCGCGAAGAGCGATTTTCCAGGATGCTCAGCAAACTATGGCTTCATCCCACGCCTGACCCATCAATGCGACGCTTCACCTCTATCCGGCCTTCACGGCGGCAGATCATAATCACTGCCATAACTTCACTAAGCCACTGCACTTATTCAACAATATTCAACTTACATAACCTTTTAATTGGCGCGGCTCTCCTCAAGTACTGTCTTTAAGCACGGCCGAGAGCAAGTGCCCGCGAACTTGTCCCTGAGCGCTGCTCGATTTGCTAAAAATAAAGTCTTCAACGGCATTGTAAAGCCAGCACTCGTTCTCAGATGCCTTGTGCCGGGACTTCTCATAAGGTTGGCCTATAATGACTCACAATCGGAACGGGTTATCATAGACGACATTCGAAAATGTCCCGGCGTGGAGCAGCGCTTTTGGGGGTCATACGTCATTCATCAGATACCTGTTCGGCGAAGACGTCTTTATCTCCTACAGCCGAGCGGATGCTCTGACCTACGCTGCAGGAATCGCCGATATCTTATCGGCGAAAGACTATTCCTGCTTCCTTGATCAATGGGGGACGCCCCCGGGACAGGACTTGCCTCGGTCGTTGCGACGAGCCCTGAAACGAAGCAGTGTTCTCGTTTTGGTGGGCACTCCGGGAGCGGCATCTTCTGAAGCTGTGGGACTGGAAATCAGGGACTTCGTAAAGACGGGCCGCCCCATAATTCCCATCGATTTCGATCGGGCTCTAGAGACGGCTCCCTGGTTTCACCACATCGTGGGGCTCGCACGAACTGTGGAGCAATCGGATGCCTTGAAGTTGGGCAATCCCGGACCCGCCGTTCTCAGCCGGATCGAGAAGTCCTTCAACTTCACGCGGCGAAATCGACGCGTCAGGCGAACATTTCTGGCAGCTACGACTCTCCTGCTGGTCCTGGTCGCTGTCAGTGTTTACCTCGGCAAGGATGCACTGGAAAAAACCAAAGCCCTTTCCCAGTCCCAGGCGGAGACAATGGCTGCCGAGAAGACTGCCAAAGAAAACGCTGCGAAAGCAGAGGAGCGCGAGAAACTTGCCAACTCGCGCGCGCTCGCCGCGACTGCGGTCACGCAGTTGTCGATTGATCCCGAAGTCAGTGTCCAGCTCGCCAGGGAAGGCTATGCGAGCGCACATACGAGTGAGGCCGAGGATGCGTTGCGGGAGTCATTGTTTGAGTCTCATGCTTATCAAACAATTGGACAGCATCAAGGCAGAATCACAGGTGCCGCCTTCAGCCCGGATGGTCAACTTGTAGTGATTGCGAGCGGATCTGACGCCAAGGTCGTGGACCTGGCTACCGGCGCGGTTGTCAGCGAATTGCGTGGGCATGGCGGTCCCGTGTTGGGAGCGGCGTTTAATCCCAAAGGTGATCTGATAGTGACTGCCGGCGCCGACAAGACCGCCCGCATTTGGAATTGGAAAAAGAAGACTACTGTCCTCCGCCTCGTTGGACACACCGCGCCCCTCACCACGGCACAGTTCGATCCCACCGGAGAGTTCGTCGTCACCACTACGGAAGACAATCCGGCGCCGAACTGCACGGCTAACCTGGTTCGGTCCGCGCAACGAATATTTCCCGGTGAGGATTATTCGGCCCGTATCTGGAGTGTGAAGACCGGAGCGGTGAGAGCGCCAGTGCTGATGGGCCTTTGCTCGCCGCCTGCTCGCATCGGTCCGGGCATCCCCTTCAAACCCTTCAGCCCCGACGGCAGATTTGTCCCCTTCATTTCTATCCAAGGGCAAACCCCTGAATATCCGCAGGTTTGGGATGTAACGGCGGGCCGGGCACACGTATTGGATAAGGTGGGGTGGTTTGGTGATGCAGTCTTCAGTCCGGACGGAAAGCTGATGGCTACGGTGAGCGCGGGCGGCACGGTAACCGCCAAGGGTGAAGATGTGACTTTGCTTAGCCTCGACACAGGCGCCGAAATTGCCCAATTCAGTACGGAACTTGGAGCGGGCTCCGTCAACGCGATGGCATTCAGTCCCGATAGCAAGCAAATCGCCACCGCCAACGGAGACTATAAGGTACGGCTCTGGACAATCCCCGAAAGCAATGGCGATCAGGGGGACCACAAAATAAGTCCTCGCCTGGAATTGTTTGGCCACCTCGGAACAGTTCGCAGCATCGCATTCGATTCAGACGGCGACTTCTTGCTAACTGGAAGTGACGACGGATCGGCCAGGGTGTGGGAAGTAAATACTGGCAAGCAAGTGTCCATTCTGCGCGGACACACAGCGGCAGTTCGTAATGCCGTGTTCAGCCCAAACGGCCAATACATGCTGACGACCAGCGACGATCAGACCGCTCGGATATGGACTGCCTCCATGGGACAGCCTCTAACGCATGTTTCCCCGCTATTCTCCCAGGTCGAGAGCGCGCACCTCAGTTCCGCGTCGAATCGAGTGCTGATTGCCTCCAGCAGCGCCGTCCACGTCTGGAACGCCGACAGCAATACGGCAGCTTCAGGGGAGTTATCCGGACGCGCAGCGGCCATAAGTCCCGACGGCAAAACCGTTGTTACGGCCCTCAAAGAAAGTGCCGTGGTGATCTATGACTCCGCAACCGGGACCACGCGACGAATGCTGAGTAACCAAAAGGATGTCATTAATCTCGCCAGATTCAGCCCTGATGGCAGACGCATATTTGCCACAAGCGAGGGCGGTACCGCGCATCTATGGGACACGCGCACCGGAGCCGAATTAGGTGCCTTCCAGGGACCGCCTGCTCAGACTCGGACTGCCGCGTTCAAAAGCGACGGGAGCCGCGTCCTCACAGCCGCAAGCGGCCAGGTCGCGCAGTTCTGGGATCTCACACGCAAGGCTCCGCCGATGGGAATCGGGGAACGGACGTTGACTGCGACACTGAGCCCGGACGGCAAGATCATCGTCACAATCCTGTATAACGTGGCCGAAGTCTTGGATTCGAGCAGCGGCGCTGTGATCGCGAAACTCGGGCCAGCCAGTCACAGGGGACAGATCACAGCAGTCGCCTTCAGTCCAGATGGCAAACTCATCGTCACGGCCGACGCCTACTTCGCCAATGTTTGGAAAGTGCCGGAAAAGTGGCAGGATCAGCTCTCAGGAATGACGATGGGAAAATCGCCCGTCAACACGATACGCGGTGTCGTATTCAGTCCAGATTCGCGGCTGGTGGCTACGCTCTATCAGTCGCCCGGCGCAATTGTGTGGAAGTCGGATACGGGCGAGCAGTTAGGAAAGATTTCCGAACCGATCAATGATGCGGCATTCACCCGCGAGAATGAATTGGTCGCTGCCTGTGAGGACGGAGCGATTCGAGTGTGGGACCCAGCAACCGGAAACAAGCGGCGTGAAATCCAAGGGAACCTTGGCCCCCTCAAACACGTTTCGCTAAGTTCGACTGGCCAGATGATCCTGGGCCAGGCAGACGAGTCCCGCAACGCTTTCCTGGTCTGGAATACAAGGAACGGCAAGCAAATCAAACTGCACGGACAGAACGCGGCATTCAGCCCGGACGAAGAATCCGTTTTGGCGGTGAGCGGCACCGATCGCGTCAGAGTGCGAAACGTAGACGCCGCGATGGCGGGAGTCGAATTGCGTGGCCCGACGAGTGAAGTTACCTGCCTGGGTTTCAGCAGCGACGGCAAGTACATTGCAGGCTCGGCTAGCGATGGCACCATATGGATTTGGGAAGCGGTCTCAGCCCGGCTGCTTGCCAGCAGGCGAATGGGCACGGCCCCCAAAGCACTGATCTTTAGCCCCGATGGAAATCTGATCGCCATTGATTCTGAAAGAGATCGATTCCAGTTATGGGCTTGGAAAGCATCCGAAGCATTGCGCGAGGTTGCGGGTCGTCCGGGGACTCTGAGCTCCGGCCTGTTTAGTCCCGACAGCAAGTACATCATCTCTCGAGACGATCGATTGGCGATGGTTTGGAAAGTGCCTGAAAAGGGGGGAAGCCAGATTACAAAGGTCAAGCAACTAAGCGGCCACCACACAGCCGAGGTGAATAGCGCTTCATTTAGCCCGGACGGCGAATTCATTGTTACTGCGAGCAATGACGCCACAGCGATGGTATGGCAATGGAAGACAAATGATTCTCCAGTTGAACTTCGCGGCCACTCTGGCCAGGTGTTCGGCGCGAAATTCAGCAGCAACGGCAAGTATGTTGCTACTACGAGCCGTGACGGAACAGCCCGTGTATGGGAGTCGGAAACGGGAAAGATCGTAACGGAGCTGTTCGGTCATCAGGGCCCGGTCAGAGAGGCAGCTTTCAGTTCAGACGACCAGTTCGTCCTCACAACCGGCGATGATAACAAGGCACGCATCTACGGTTGTGCAGTTTGTGCAGATGCGAGTTCGCTCATGCGTCGAGCCGCATTGCGACCTGCGTTATCTCCCGAACAACTCAGGCGTTACACCCATTAACCAGGACACTCTGTTGCTGTCTGGTCAGCCGGTTCTTAACTCGGCACAAGCTTGAGGCAGCCATCTTCGATGCGTTGCTTGCACGTGGCCTTGCCAGGCATGATTGCTGCGAGCGTCTCCCGCTCGAGGCACAGATAAGATACGAAATGCGTTTCCGACTTATGTCGAATGACTAAGTGGCTCGGACCAGACCTGCTCCAGCACCTGCTTTTTTTGGCTTTCTGGTTCATATCCGTGCTACCATCCGCGGCAGTTGTCGACATCAGTTTGGAAGGCGCACTGGCCGACACGGCATATTCCCTTGAATTGTAACGAAAAACTTGACTACCCTTCGCACCATCGGCGCACTGATTGTTTGTTGTGTGCTGCCTCACCGGGTTCCGGGTTTCGGTACAGGTTGCAGCCGCGCTCACAGTTCTTCGCGTCTCAAAAACGCCGAGAGCCATCGAGGTTTTGGAGTGAGATCGGGCTCGTCGCCCGCTGTCATCGGCGCGTCGCTTCTGGTCCTCATCGCGGCCTTGTGGGCACGTCCCGCCGCGGCAACATGCAACAAATGCGCATCCTTCGTTGTGAACATACAAATTGTCAACGGTGTGATCCGGACCGCGGACCCGAAAAACGCCCAGCTACTGCACAAGGAGTTCTTCCCCCCCAACCGTCCAATTCCGGACGATCTGGCTCTCAAGAAGATTCTTGCAGCCGATCTCGATGCCGTTCTGAAAGATATGTCGCCGCTCTACTGGTACGGGCTCAACGCCACAAATCAGAAGAACAATGGGTTCCGTAAGTCAATCCCTCCATGCCTGCTCGGTTCGTACAAAAACACGGAATGGGACGAGTTCAAGAAATGCTACATGGGCTTCCACCGTACGTTAAACCCTGTACCGAACGGTCTCGATCCGGTGAGAGAGGTGCTGAGTAAGTTGCAGGGTGCCCTCATCGGCGGAGGAGCACTTCAGAATCTAGATAGCCATCCGTCCAGCGACGGAAACGAAGGCCAGCTTACATTTCTGATCGTGGCGCCCGATATCAAGTGGTCCGCCTCGCTGCCGTCCGCCGACGTGCCGTTGCGTCACGACCTCGTTAGCTATCTCGATACCTTCGATCGGGGAATCTGGCGTCAGGAACACATCAAGCAGCTGATCGATGATTTTTATTCCCGGCGGGGTCTTACGGCGCATGTCGAGGTGCGGCAAAGCAAGTTGTATCCAGGGAAATTGCCCTGGATTATGATCGACCGAAACCCAAAGGTCACACTTGTCACTCTGGTTCCACCCGCGAACGGCCCTGATGACGGCGCAGCCGAACTGGATCGATGGATTGCGCTTTACAATCTGTTTTCCACTAAACAGTTCGAAGGGCTTCGTGAAATCCAGCCTACCAAGGTAACCGAGAACACCCCGATCCAATACGATTCCCTTAATATTCCCCCCGGCCTGCAACCGGTGTTCAACTCCATTCCCTTTGCCGCCGCCCAGGCCGACCTTGCCGCCCGCGGGTTGACTGTGGCCCAGGGATCCCCCAGTGATGCCACCGATCCGGCTGTCATCATCAAAGTAATTAAGAATGACCCGAACTCGAAGGCGGGAAAGACAACCGCAACCGCTCCGGTCCAGCCCGGAGCTCCCGCGGTTCCCTCCGAACGAAACACGCATCCGGTAAGTCCCTTTCCTGCACATGCCAAGTTCAGCAACGGCGCCGCGGTTCAACCTGAGGGATCCGATACAGATCAGCCCGATCAGCCGGCCAAGGCCCCCCCAAAAGACAAGAAGGGCTACATCGGTTTGGGCTTCTCCTATCTCCCGGGCCAGGGCGTCCGCCCAATCGGCGCCTTCGAGTACCAGCGCTTGTTCGGCGTCGCGAACATCAAACTCGATGCTGGCTCAGCCAACAATCTTGCCAATGGAACCGGATCTGCCTCCTTCGACTATCTGTTTTTTCACACACTCCTTCACCGCTTCTCTGTGGACTTCAACGGCGGCTCCGACAGCACGTACCATCGTCTGATCGGTGTCCGCCAGTTGAACGAGCGTCGCAACGGCGGCACTGGGAACGCTCAAATCGAGCTTCTACGCGACCCTTTGGGCTCCTCACTCCGGTTCCATGCCGACGGCGGCGCCCAGACTGTCACCCTCACCGACCCCAAATCGACTGGTGCGGCAGCCACTGCTGTCTCCGATACTCTCGTCAGCGCGGATGTGGGCGCAACTTACGTACTTTCGCTGCTCCAGGTCGCACGCCCTCTCCAATTACAGATTGATCCCGGCGTTCGCGCGGGCACGGCGGCAAAGGGCGCGTTTGCCAAGGGCAGCGTCACTGCCTTCTATCACCAGGAAGCTCTTCTCACCTCGGTCTTCGAAGTGAAAGCCCAGTTCACTGCGGCGACCAACCTCACACCGGTCTTTGAACTGCCTTCCTTCGGAGGCGTTTCATCTGTTCGCGGCTTTCGGGCCGACGATCTGCTCGCGCTCCGCGTCTGGACCGTTCAACCGGAACTCTGGCACGGTGTGCCGCTCCCGGAAGGCACCGAAGGCAGGCTCGCAGACTTTTTGAACAACAGCGTCAGACTCGCAGCGTTTTGCGATTTCGGCGGCGCCAATCAAACCTACGCCGGCCCGGGTGCGGGCCTCAGAGTTCAGTACCACCAGGCCACATTCCGGCTTGACTGGGCATATGGTCTCGGCACCGTGGCCGGCGGAAGCGGCCACGGTCGTGTCTACTTCAGCGTCAGCACACCAATCAGGTAAGTGAAAGGGGATCGAAATGTTTCAGCTAACCAATGCAACAAACACATTCGATTTTAATATCGACGGTTCCGTGGAGCAGGCCGGAGCCGCTGCAGGCACCTGGACCACCGACACGAACAACCAGATCGCCCTCACTCCCAGTGATGGCAGCGCGCCGACCATATTCGCAGTCGATTGGCTCTTCAACAACAACAACCAGTTGCAGATCATGTCGAGTGGCGCATCGGTCTTCAATTTCCATTCCGGCGCCGCTTTGCCGGCCTATTCCAACGACAAGGACATCCTCATTGTCACGCCCGACAGCGCCGCCGCCTTCAATTTCCAGCTCCGCGGCACATGGAATTTCAACGCCCAGAATCTGCTCGTTCTCACACTCGGCGCTCAGTCCTCCACATTCGACGGCTTCCTTCAGGACACCAGCGGCCAATTTTCCTATCATTTTTTCGATCTCGCCAACCTCGCCGGAAGCAATGAGAATGTCCTCCAGTTCCCCGGCGAGTGGAGTCATACCGTCGTCGATGGCAAGAGTGTCGTGGTGCTGCACTACGACACCGCCGACGGCAAGGGCGCCGACTTTACCCTCCCGGGCACGATCAATCTTGACCCCAGCGTCAATGAGTTTGCCTATAGCTACGACAAAGGCACCGACACCTTTGGCTTGCAATTCGTCGGCACACTGCACATCGCAAGCGATTTCACCATCACCTACAAGCTCGACGACGAATCCAGCCCTTCCGGAAACGGGGCGACGTTTTCAATGGAGGCTCAGTTCGTCAAGACCAACTTTAGCGGCAACCTCGACCTTCAGCTCAAAAGCGCAGGCGGCACAGGCACAACCCTGACAATCGGCGGCGACTTCACAGCCGTTCTAGGCGGCAATACGCTTGACGTCGGTTTCCATTTCACACAGCCCAACAGCGGAAATGCCCAGGCCTTCGGATTCAATGGCGACTTCAAAACCTCAAACGGTACTGACCTGAGCTGGGATTTCGAGATGAACGGCCCTTCTACCGCGATCACCATCGATGTCGAAAACTTCCGGCTTGGTCCCGCCACTATCGGCGATAAATTTACGCTGACAACGCAAAACGGCCAGGTTACCGCCATCAAGGAGCTGTTCGGGATCCAGTTCTAGCGCCGAGGGACGATGCAAGCTTGGCGCAACGATTAGCTTCAGAATATGAGGGCCACGAGGTGCACTGTAGAGGACCTTTGCGCTTCGCGCGTCACCACGAGCGTGAGGCGTTTACCACGCAGCAGGACCGCCCCGGAAGGCGGTGTCTGAACCATTAAAGGGCATGTGACAGCGTGTGGACATCGAACTCGGGCCCAGTAACAGGGACGGTTCGTTATTGAGCTGTCGCGGGAGTGTGGGTTCTCCACCCGGATCAGAAATGATCGCCAACAGTCACATCGGCCTTCGTCGGCTGCGCTTCCGTCGGTTGAAGTTCGTCCAAGAGCAGTTCTTCCTGGCGGCCACTGCCCAGAACATCAAGCGTCTGGTCGAGTTCCTCAGCCGGCCAACGACGCCAGTGATACCAGCAACTCCGTAGGCACCGGCAGAGGCCGTCCCAAGTCACTCAACCGCAGGGTTCAATCCCCAAAAGCTCCCGAAAGCGGCGCCAACTTTTTCAACACCCACGCCTGCTCTCGTCAACTGAAGTTTCAACTTGGGGCTTGACCGCGGTTGCCGGGAGTAAAAGCCACCCCGATTCATAACTGCTCTGGAGATGTAGCTCTGCGATTATTGTGTAAAGATTGTTAGAGTTCTCTGGGCTACCACGCCGGAAACATATATACTGGCGGCCACGGTCCTGAGAAAGGGCCGATCAGCCCACTCCGGGATCGTCTCACTGTAAGCATCGGGGAGCGTGCAGCCGTGTTTACACATCAACCTGCAAGAGAAAAGTCGATCTCGAAAGCTCCGTTGCTCCGCGACCGATTGAACCAGCCCGCAGCGTTCCCCGCGAGACGCCTTTCGCAACCCCCACGTGAGCATGAGTCTTTTGCTTCGTGGAATTTCTCTAAGCTTCCGTTGCACCCGCCAGGCCACAACCTCCGCTCAATCGCAACTCCCTGGTCGTCCAGGAGCGGCTTAGCGCTCGGCGGGTCTCCGATTGAGATGGGCTCGATCCATTTGGAACCGCTGCGTCCCGAGCCGGCACGCAATGGCATGCAAGCCGATGGCAGCCTCGAAGATCTCAGTGATGATCAGGATTCGCTGACACCGTCTGTATTCGAACGGAAGCCCAGCGGACGTGGTGTTCACATCCGGGTGAACGGCGGCAATCCCGGGCCGACTCCCGAATACCCTGATGGAATTCGCTGGATCCAGACGATCGATACGAACGCGCCGCTGTTCGGACAATCGCCCCCATATGTGGACTTCATCCCGCCGAGGGATGACAAGCCGTTCTACTTCAGCGACGCGATGGAAGCCCAACAGGGCGGAACCTTCAGCGACAATCCGAGCCGCAGCGCGAATAGCATTCACTGGGATGCGTCGCTTTCCCTGGCAGGCGTCTCCGGCCGCACGGTCACACGGATCGATAGTGTGAACTACGGATTCGATATCAACGCATCGGGCGCACTTGCCCTGCATGGACCCAGCAGGACGGGTATCTCCGATGTCGTCATTCAGGGTGACACATTGCGATCGGAATACCCGGACTGGAATTTCAGCGGCGGATTTGCTGTTCCCCAGGTTCCAGCCCCTAACGGCCCGGGCGCAACAACAGCACAAGCATAACTTGATGGAATCCCGTTTTCGTCATGTCTTCAGCAGTATCCGAACGCCTGCAGACGCGACCGCCGCTTTGACCGCCCTGAGATTAATGCGACACCATGGGAGGAGAGGATTTCTTGGGTCCAGCGTGATGTTGGTGGACAACCATCGCAAAGGATGATCCCGGCTAAAAGGACTCGTTTTACGGACAGATTAAAATACACTGAACCAAAATATCGTGACGAACTTCGGCTAGAAGCCTTTCAAGTCACATCGAGTACGTCCGCGCCGTGGTTGTTGTTGCGTCGATGGTGTACTCAAGGCACGCAACCACTCGGCGCTTCGAAAAGAGACCTCACTTAGGTACCTTTGCTTGAATGTCGGTCGGTAACCAGGCTGTTCCTATCCAATTCGCGGTTTGCGGCGCGCTTTTTCGGCCAAGGAGTTCGAGAACCAGTTCATGGGCACCTTGGGCCGGCATACCAGGAAAGTCGGCAACGCGGAAGCGCCGAGTGGTTGCGTGTCTTGGGTAAACAAGATACGAGCCATTCCACACTCGACCTGCTGCACTCGGCCAAGCCACGCCATCGACATAGCACATCGCCTCCTGTACTCCACGCGCAATGTCCATCGCTTGGTCATCAAGATTGACGAGTGAGGCGACCATATGATTATCGTGAGGTAAAGGAAGCATCAGGGGTAAGCAGGTTACAGTCAGGCCAAGCCAGGCCGATTCGGGCAATTCGATTGAAGCCGTCACAGTCCAGTCATTCAGGCGCCATTGGTGAATCGATGCCTCGCGAGGACGAGGTTCTTCGTCCGTGAGCCATTGCGAATAAGGAGGCTCAATTCGGGAACCGTGAACAAGCCCAAAGGCATGGTCGCGGCGGCAGATGAGGCGCCCTTCGTTATTGAGGAATTCGAGGGTCGATCGGGCGATAACGAGGGATTGCGGGCCGCGCCATTTCAAGATCGCGCGGGTGGGAGTGAGTCCTGCACGCGGGCCCAATCCCGCAAACAAAGAGATCAGTAGTTCATCCGTATAGAACACGCTGGTATCCAGCATGGAGGCGCTCATCCGCGAGGCGATGGGGGCAGGCCCGCAACTCTTATGATATCCGGTTCGTCTTTCTTCTTATCTTTCACGCAATGCGTGTCTTCTTTGGCGCGACGATCGCACTCCAACAAACGCTCCTTAAGATCATCGAGGCACTTGAGGTAATCGAGACTTGAGCCTACGCCCCCCCATCCACCCGAGAATGGAATGAGGCCGAGCGTGCATTCGATGGCATCCTGTTTCGCTTGTTCGATGCAGGCATCAACGCGACGCGCAAGTTCGGCCTGATCGCAATGCTGTTCGGTGTCGGTCTTCGGTTTCGTATCCGGCACAGGAGTGGGATCAGGAATCGGGGTTGGAACAGGTGTCGGATCGGGAACCGGTCCCGGCTTCTCCGGATCGCAGTTCAGGTTGCGAAACACGTGGCGGGCAGTACCAGAGCCGGCTCCCGTAGAGAGCCCGCCAGCGGAAACTGGAGCGCCAGTCTTTTCAACCGTAAGCTGCCAGCAGCGCGGGTTGCCGGTGTCGCGCTTGACTTCCCTGTCGATCAGGAAGCCGGAGTTGCGGGATGCAACCCATCGTGAATTAGTCCGCATATCGCGAATCCGGAAAAGCTGCTTCAGGTGGTTGCTGCCGTCGGTGTGCGTGTATTCGTGCGGTGTGCCGTGCTGATCGAAGGTAGGGTGTAAATCTCCGGTCACCACGTCATCGGGATCATTGACTTCACCGGTGCCCATCCCCTTCATGCCGCCGCTTTCAGAGATCAGGCTTACCAGTTCGACATAGCGGCACTCATCGAGGTCGGGATACCGGTCGTTGTCTGAGACCCAGTCCATCTTTGCGTAGAAGGCGTGCCCAAAGTGCGTGGTCTCGGCAGCGTCCAGTTCAACCGTCCAATCCTGCATGATTGAAGACACTCCAAAACGATTGCTGGCGCCTACTAGGTCATTTGCCCACCAAGCCGCTAATTGAAGAAAAGGACTGAATGAGAAGTTCGCGGCGCTCATCGCGGTACCGTGGATTTCGAGTGCAGTTGTGCCTTGAATCTGCACTTGGGGAGCGCCATTGACGGTAGCAACGCCGCCTCTGGGTCCGACCCCATCCACGGCGATGGTGATTAGCGGCCCAAGCGGCTGAGGATTCGCAACCATCGCGACGACGGACACAGGGTCGCGGAG
>WNGR01003828.1_pt1 | contig 20577 bp, 14 predicted proteins | sample 5407581 | NCBI WGS metagenome assembly WNGR01 (sample SAMN13153383, study PRJNA577476) | soil metagenome | isolation source: 80 cm soil or saprolite under Garry oak tree replicate 2 | place: USA:California | collected 2016-06-15
CGCACACACGAAGATACGGGAGGACGCGGATGATGTGTGGAGGGATGATGCTGCTCCTTATTCCTGGAGCGATAAGCAATTCAAATGCCGTGATCCGGCAGGAGTTCAGAAAACTACGTTTTCAGATGATCGATGACACTGGACAGGCGACCTCGCCCGAGCCACCGGGATCGCTGGGAATTTTGGCGCTCTTTTCTCCTGATTGATGGCATCTGTTTGCCAATTGACATGGAAGGCTAAAGGGAGGTACGGGTTCACCAGAGAGATGTACCGGGAGATTGAGAGAACAACCTGCAGAGCACGTTATTTTATTTGTGCTTCCGGTGATACGAGATTAATACGCATGAGTCACGAACCACTTGGTTACATTACAATGCACAAGATCCGCCAGCCCTGACTGCAGCTTTGAGTAGGACACCACGATGATTGCGCTGAACTCGGGTGTTCGTGTTGTATTGTAGGGCTCGATTAGACTAGAAGGGGCATGTCGCTGTTATGAAACCGCCACCTTCGGCTATGCGCGAAGGAGTAAAGACAGGGGGCTACGAAAAAAGCCGGGAACAATTCCTGGCTGTTTTCAGGCGCCATCTTGCATCCTGCAACATCCACACCGATGAAAAAGTGCTTGTGATTGGAGGGAACCGGCAGGACGCCGAGCTGCTGTTGAAAGTAGGGTTTAGAGACATAACCCTCTCGAATCTCAATTCAGAACTCGAAGAAAACGCGTATGCGAATCTGGGAGCCAGGCTGCAACTTTTGGCTATCGATGCGGAGCAAATAGGAATGCCGGATGGTTCGTTTGACTTCGTCTTTGCTCACGAGGTCCTGCACCATTGCCGCTCCCCGCACAGGGTCCTCTGCGAAATGCTGCGTGTAGCGCGCAAGCATGTTGTTTTTTTGGAGCCGAACGATTCCTTCTCGATGCGCTTACTAACGCGGACCGGCTTCTCGTTCCCGTACGAGATTTTTTCGGTCGTCTATCACGGATATGAGGCCGGTGGGGTCAGAGATTCATGCGTTCCCAACTTCATCTATCGCTGGAGCACAAATGAAGTACGCAAGGCAGTTTCATCTTACCTGGCCGAATACCTATTCTTGATACACGCGCACTCTTATTGGGACTTCGACGTCGGTGAGGAGGGCCTGTCGGTTAGAAAGGAAACCAGAATTCGCGCGTTGACGTCGGTCTTCGGGGCAACGACTCTTCTGGCCGTCTTGAGAATCCTCCAGGTACTATTGAACCTCGTTCCTGGGTTGCGGAGGCAAGGCAACAAATTCTTTTGTTGCGTTGAAAAGACCGGACAATTACGGCCTTGGCTGACCGCAGGAGAGGATAAGGTCACCTTCAATCGCAGTTTTCAGTCAAGTGGAGCCGCCCATGTGATTGGTCGGCATTCGTAGGGAAAGAGGTCTCCAGGAGCAGCTCAAACTCATTGACTGGTGCGTCGTCGTGGGACCTATTTGGGAATCTCCACCCTGGACCCAATTACCGTCTTCTTTACCGTTGTAGCAGATCTGATTGCGAGCTGCAGTCGGAGATGCGTGAAGCAGAGCGAATTTTTGCTTCAAAACCTGCCGCGAGGCCGCGACCTGGGTCTCTTAACTCGACCCCACTCAAGCTCAAATCGGGTGTGCAGGGAAGGGGAGCGTCCCAGCACTGGCACGATTCCGGCTGCCAGATCACCAAACTACCTATTCGGTGTTCCGAGACAGACAGTGTCGTATAGACATTGTGTCGACGATTCAACACATGGATTGCATCACCATTCGTGGAGGCCAATTTGCGAGGAACCAGAAGCTCACTGACACCAGTCAGCTGAAAGACAGAAGCGGCACAAAGCGCTAGGAGAGATAGGGCAATGGCCGCATGGACAAAGGGCCGTTTCTCAGCAAGGGAGTTTGCGTGAAAAGAATGCGCGCGACAGAAAAGAGCGGCGGCGGCTAGTGCCAGAGGAAACAGAAAGTAACCCATACCGAATCTTGGGTTGGGGGCTGTGGCGACGACAAATAGGACACCGCAGAGCGAGCTACCCACACCGTGATAGACAAATTTGTCCGATGGACTCAACCGGAGCGCCAGCAGGGACGCGCAGACCGCGGCGAGCAATAGAAGCGGAGTCTGCCGCGCACCCGTAAGAGCAAACCGCTCGATGCCGGTGGCGGTCTGTGCAGCTACCTCAGCTCCAACAGAAAAACTGGCGGAACTGCAACCCACCGAAGACGGGAAGAGGGGACAGCCAGAGGTCTTAAAGTTACTCGCCAGTAGGAGTACGAGCACGAACGTGGCCGCAGCAGCATACTTCAAGAGCTTTCCTCGGAGTCCGGGATTCCGAAGGAAGCACCAGGCCCAAAACACGGACGCATAGGCCACAAACGGCAGCGCAGTCATTTTGACAGTGGATGCAAGCGCAGAAGCGAGCAGCACAAGGCCTGCGCGTTTGGACGGATCGCCGAAGCTGTCGGCTGCCAACAAAGCAATCACAGGCGAAGCAATCCAGACGACAAGGTCGGGACTCAAAGAAGCTTCGACGTTCCAGAGAACCGATACCGTCAGCAGCATCCCGGAAAAGATCACCCAGGCGAGTGTCCGAAGGTTGACTGACAATCTGCCTTGCGTAATCCGCCAGAGGGAGATCAGGCTTGTGACCGCAAGCAATGCGAAGCAGATTCCGCCGACGATTGGAACTTCTCTTCCCGCGAGGAAGCCATGATTAAGCGCCGCAGCTCCGGCAAACCAAGAGGAAGGGCTACCATAGCGCACGTGAATCATGGCCAGTCCAGTGACCAAACCATAGTCCGAAAGCCACTTGACTGCCTGCTGGTGATACAGAGCGGTGTCAAAGAAATTGACTTCGCGAGTCGAAACGAACAGTGCCAGGCAAGTGAGAAAGGCCAATAATAAGGCTCCCGCGCGAACCGAATTGTCTGTGTAGCCTACACGCCGATCATATCCGCTGACGGACAAGAACACTCCGACACCTGCAGCCATCAAGCCTACCCACCACCGGACGGGAATGAACAATGCTGCCGCGGCGAGCAGGCACACCAAACAGAGTAGGCCCAGGTAGAGCCGGGCGCCGAGAGATTCCGGAGGCAAGTTGGAGGTTCCACTCTCATCTCGGCTACGCACTGACAGGAAAATGCGGCCGTAGCCCCACGCAGCACAGCCTACGAAAAGCCAGATGATAAGCGTTAGGATCATGTCTTCGGTCAGCTCCAATTTTCCTCACTGTGGCACCTACAACGGTTAATCCGTCGTCCGCCTTTATCCTCGAGCTCCGGGATTCTCGTCTGGCAAAATGCAACGAACCGCCCCAGATGCTCCCTATTTTCGAGTTGAGGCTGGGCGATCCGAGCTAATCGGTACCGAATCACCCGTCAAGAACGAGGGCGCCACGTAGAATTCGAGATCGGCCCAGGATGAAGGGGCGAGCCGTCGCATCCGCTGTTTGCTTGAACACAACGCGAGACTCCACTTAATCTATCGCCAGAACGACGACACCAGCTTGCTCTGGTAATTCCTCTGCCGGTTGCACATTTGGGCGCACTCTTCAACACGTTCTTTGCTGAACTCGTCGTTATCCGACCATAAACCGACAATTTGTAGCCCTTGTCAGCGAGTCGCGAGGAAAAATGACTTACCAAGTTGCTCACTCAACAGTGAGATTATTTTCTCAAGAGAAGCTTGCAATCGGGCGATCACCCGGGCGGAGACTGCGGTGTATGCCTGAGGCTTTGGGGATACACTCGCTAAAGCGTGCAAGATTGCGCCGAAACCTCAGGTCTTTACTTGCATTCCGTTTGCAGGCTGTACTGTATCGACTCTCCCCCCAGCAAGCTTTACCCTCAAAGCACCCAGTCGTCGTTCTTAAGTGGAGTTGATGCACTCAGAGGGAGGAAGCAGGAGGCCGAGTTCGTGCGCCCCTTAGGACCTTCGAGCCCTCGAACGTCGCACTGTGCGTGTCTGCGATAGATGGAAAGGGTAATGTTCGCTGCCTTCAAGCGGTCATTCTGTTATCGATTACTGGCATGTGTCTGCACGGTGGGGGCGCCCTTGCTAAGCGGGTTCTGGTTCCCAGCGAGATGCTTTGGCGCTCCCCTGGAGATTCGCTTTGCACGGAATCGATGCGAGGCGCCGTTAACCCGCCAAGAGGCGGCCGACGATCCCAGCAAGCCTCCGACGCGCCTCCAAACGAGCCAGGAGTGGAATCAGCGCCTCGAGAAACTGCTCGAGGCGAATTCTCCAGTGCCCCCTCCAGGCTCTCAAGACTATCGTATTGGTTTTGACGACGTTCTCGACATCAGTGTGTTTGAAGCTCAAGAGCTGAATCGCGAAGTTCGCGTTTCTTCGGCCGGCGAAATCTCGCTGCCTCTCTTGGAGTCCGTGCACGCCGCGGGGCTGACACCGCGCGAGCTCGAACTTGTTCTTGAGGAACTTCTCCGGCGCACCTACATGAAAGATCCTCACGTGAGTGTGTTTGTGCGTGAGATGCAAAGCCATCCCGTGTCCGTCCTGGGAGCGGTCCGGAAACCTGGAGTTTTCCAGGTCCGGGGGAGCAAGACTTTGCTTGAGATTCTCTCGCTTGCTGAAGGCTTGGCGGATGACGCCGGAGAAACGGCGATCATCATGCGAGGAGCGGGACTGCAGAACAACGCGAGTTCCGACGCGCAGATCGTGTCGCACGCGAGAGGAGACGCAAGAGGCGAAAATGCAACGGCCGCGGATCCAGCCAAGGACGGCGGTCCCTCCGAAAACATAGTCCAAGTGAACTTGAAAGAGCTTCTCGATTCCTCCCACTTTCAGCAGAATCCAATCGTGAATCCAGGCGACATCGTCAAAGTGCTACGGGCTGGAATTGTATATGTAGTGGGCGAGGTCCAGAAGCCCGGCGGGTTTGTGATGAAGTCGAACGAAAAAATGTCAGTGCTACAGGCGATTGCCCTGAGTGGCGGGTTGACCCGCACAGCTTCGAAAGCAGGCGCGTGCATCATCCGCACCGACGAACAAAGTGGCAAGCGGGAGCAAACACCGATTGACCTGAGCAAAATCTTGTCCGGTAAATCTCCCGATCCGATGCTGGAAGCCAGAGACGTCGTGTTCGTGCCCAACAGTGCCGCAAAAACCACCTTCTCGAGAGGAGTGGAAATAGCGACGCAAACCCTCGCCGGGCTTCTGATCTTTCACTGGTAGCATGGGCGAACAAAATAAAGTCGAGCTTTACGCGCGAGACGCGCGATTCGAACGCGCCAAACTCGGCCACCTCGACAGCCGCATTGTGGATTTGGATTCTTACGAAATCCTCGACCCCGGCGAGCTCCTCGACCTCCGCGCGTATGGCCGCATCCTGCGCAAGCGGTTTGCGACGATGTTGATTGTTTTCTTTCTCGTGTTTGCGGTGATTCTCATAGCCACATTGAAGGAAAAACCCGTCTACCGGGCTCAAGTCTTGCTTGAAATCCAAAAAGAGAATCCGGACATTCCCTCGATCAAGGATTTATACGAGTTGGAATCCGTTTCCGATTCGTATTTGAAAACGCAATACAGCATCCTCGCCAGCGAAAGCGTAGCGCGCCAGGTCATCGACCAGCTTCATCTCGACACGCTCTCTGAATTCAACTCGCTGAAGTGGTGGCAGTTTCGAAGAAACGTCAACACACCTCCCAAGCACACTTTTGCAGTAGACCAGGGAGGCACCACTCGCGACCGAGAGATCTATCAACGCGTCCTCGAGCGATTCCAAGATCGCCTGAGCATCGATCCGGTCAGCCGGAGCAGACTTGTGACGGTGCGCTTCGAGTCCAATAATGCCGAGCTCTCCGCCCGCATTGCGAACACGCTGGCCGAAGACTACATCGCACAGAACCTCGAAGCACGATGGAAGGCGACACAAAAAGCGACGGACTGGATGTCTCAGCAGTTGGTTGGCGTCAAAGCAAAGCTGGAAAAATCAGAAGAACAGTTGCAAGACTATGCGCAGCGAAACGGCCTTGTCTTTCTTGAAACGGATAAAGGAACCAGCGAGAACGTTGCCAATGAACGGCTCCAACAGTTGCAGGGAGAACTGACCAAGGCTCAGGCGGAGCGCTATGAAAGGGAGGCCGTTTACCGACTTGTTCAATCAGGCGACTACGGATCATTGCCCGGCGTCGTTGATAACAAGCTGATTCAGGACCTGAGCGAGCGGCTGGCCGAACTCAAGCGCGAACTTGCCGATCTATCTACAAAGTTCAATCCGGAATATCCCCGTGTCAAGGAGATTCAGAGCCAGATTGATGAAACCGAAGCTGCGCTTAAAGAGGAACGTCAGCGCGCCGCCGATAAGATCAGCAACGAATATTTAGCCGCGCTTCATCGCGAGGGCCTGGTGAAGCAGGCGCTGGAAGACCAGCAAAAACTGGTAAACGTCATCGCCGAAAAGGCCGTTCAGTACAACATCCTCAAACGCGAAGTGGACACGAACAAACAATTGTACGAGGGATTACTTCAAACTCTAAAACAGACGGGAGTTTCCGCAAGCCTGAAGGCCACCAACATTCGTATCGTGGATTCCGCCGTGCCGCCGGTCAAGCCCGCAACGCCAAAAATCCCTTTGAACCTGACGGTGGCCTCTTTGCTCGGCCTCGGTCTAGGAATCAGCGCGGCATTCCTCCAGGAGCGCCTCGACGACACGCTAAAGGGCGCTGACGATGTGGAGAGGTTGTTTGGACTACCGGCACTGGCCCTAATTCCTTCGGTACACCATTTGAATGGCGATCGGTCAAGCGTTCGCAAGTTGCTCGACAGCGCAAGCACTCTTAGGTCCAGCCAACATGGGACCGCGAGCACCCCCGGGGCGTACTGGCATCGCATTGACCAGGGTGGAAAGCCCCAAGCAGCCTTGGTCGAGGCGTTCCGCAGTTTGCGCGCCTCCGTTTTACTTTCCACAGCCGATCATCCTCCAGGCTCCTTGCTTGTTACCAGCACGCAACCAGGAGAAGGAAAAACCACCGTTGCCACCAACTTGGCGCTCTCTCTCGCGCAACTCGGCCAGCGCGTATTACTCGTGGACGCGGACCTTCGCTTCCCCTCCTTGCAAAGCCTTTTCGGAATGCGTGAGAAACTGGGCCTGGTGAGCTACCTCACCGGCCAGCAGGACTGGCGCGAGGCGGTGCGCCCCTCGGGATCGCCAGGACTCGACCTTCTACTCTGTGGACCTGTGCCTCCGAATCCGGCGGAACTCCTGTCTTCGAAGAGTATGGGAGCATTTCTTGTATCAGCAAAATCGGAGTACGCGTTTGTCATTCTTGATTCCCCGCCGCTCCTGACTCTGGCAGACAGCCGCATCCTCGCTTCGTTGGTCGATGGCGTTCTCCTGGTGGTCAAAAGCGGGGCCACGCCTCGCGAGCAGGTCATGCAGTCTCAATCTAGCATCCGCACTGCAGGGGCGAATCTGATTGGTGTGGTGCTGAATATCGTGAGGCTTCATACCAATGGCTATTACGGCCTGGGCATGTACGGTATGAACGGAAATTCGCACGGGAAGACTAGTTCTGACGAAGCGGATTCTTGGAGAACTCTTTCCAAATAACCCACGGACGAATTCCCGCCGTGAGCGTATCCGTACGCCGCGTTGTTGAAGCGGGCCTTCTCGTTGCTGTTGCCGTGGCAGTTCTTGCGTTCGGAGGCACGGCTCCTCAGTTTTTCGCTATAACACAAGGAATTGTCCTCCTTCTCGGAATTCTTCAGCTGGTAGTGGGACGACGCTCCCCCGGAACGGCTGTCCGTTTTCCTGTCACCGTCCCGTTCATTTTGTTTGCCCTCGTTCTCTTACAAATTCTTCCGCTCCCCATTTCCATCGCACCAGCACTGGGAATCCGAGCGGCTGATCCCCCTCACTCCCTTTTCACGATCAGCGCCGCTCCTTATCAGACGGTTTCACAACTGCTGATGCTTGTGACTTGTGTTACTGCCTTCTATGTCGTTCTCATGCTAGGTGCGGAGCAAAAAGCCCAAAAACGGCTCGTCTTCGGTCTCCTGACGATCGGTATGTTCGAGGCCTTCTACGGTCTGATTCAGTACTTGACCGGTTGGCAGCAGATCTTTACCTATGTGAAGCAATTTTATCTGCAAGAGGCAACGGGCACTTACATTAACCGGAATCACTATGCTGGACTGCTGGAAATGATTCTGCCCTTTGCCGTCGTCATGGCCTTACAAAAGACTTGGACCTTGCGCCGGAAGGCGCCGGACGAACTAAACCGCATGAAAAAGATTCTCTCCAGTACGGAATTCCCTTTTTTGGCGCTTTGGATTTTCGTAGCGGCGGTGCTCTTCGCGGCCCTGGTCTTCTCGCGCTCGCGGATGGGAATCATCTCTGCGCTCGTCTCCCTGATTGCGATATTCGCGCGCGCCGGGACATCATCGCTGCCGCCAAGGACCCGTATTGCCACCGGAGTCCTGTTTCTTCTCGGGATTGTTGGTCTTTCTGTTTGGATCGGAAGCGATCCCGTGATCACCCGCTTTGAGACGCTTGCCGACCAATACAACCACCCAGGACAGGATCGCCTTTCGATCTGGCGCGACACGCTGCATTTAATTCGTCGTGACCCTCTTCTTGGAAGCGGATTCGGGACTTTCGCCGTTGTTTATCCCTCCGTGCAAACTGCATTTCTCAGTCATCTCGTGGACTATGCCCACTGCGATTATCTGCAGATCGCTGCTGAGCTGGGAGTGCCCGGCGGCGTCCTTGTGTTCGGCGCAATCTTCTGGATCTTGGGACTAACCGTCCGGCATTGCAGCAGAGCCGGTCGGGAGCACGACAAAGCCATTTCCTTGGCTTGTCTCGGGAGTATTACCGCAATCCTGCTTCACAGCCTGGCCGATTTCAATTTGTACATTCCGGCCAATGCTTTGGTATTCGCTGTCGTCCTGGCGTTAGCATGGTCCAACGCCACTCACATACCAAGGGCTTAAGCGAATCCATCCGCTGGAATTAAGGAGAGTGGTGCGAGCGCAGAATCCAAATTCGGCTCCGGACCGGGCGTCTCACGATGCCGCCTTCGCTGATCATCCGTGTTCCCTCCCCTGGCTTTAGCACGTCGCGCGGCGATTTTCATCTAGCGCAATCCTCCGCTGCTTTTGAAAGACTTGAGCGCCGCCCGCTCCACCTGTGAGCGGGGAAATTGACGAACACTCTGAAACTGTCTTAATGTAATTTGCAATGTCTTGCGTTCGCGAAGTTCGCGTCGGGGGAAAACAGTGGGGGCAAAATGATCTCTAAAGGGCGTCTGTCTTTCTTTGCATATTTGCACAATTGGAATCTTGTGACAGTGGCTTTGCTACTTTTCTTGTCATCCGCGTCTATGATCTGGGCACAATCAGAGTCCATCAACGGCACAATTCGAGGCCGCGTTAGCGACCCGAGCGATCAGCCTGTGGCTGGATCGCACGTGACGGCAGTCAACAATGCTACCGGGTATACCCGAAGCATCGCCTCGGCCGAAGACGGCTACTATGTCATCGCTTCGCTGCCGATCGGAACCTACACAGTCACGATTACCAAGAACGGCTTCGAGACGCTGAAGTTTACCGAAATCGTCCTCCAGGCCGGACGGGAGGCGGTGGTTGACGGCGCTCTCAGGTTGGGATCGGTGAGCACGTCCATCGAAGTCAGCGGCGGCGCCCCCGTGGTCGATCCCGCCCGGACAAATATCAGCCGCACCATCAGCGAGGCCGAAGTAGAAACGCTTCCGCTGACCTCGCGCAATCCCTATAACTGGATCATGTTCCAGCCCGGCGTCAGCGGGCACCCCAATCCAGAGCTGGGCATCCCTCGCACGCTGAACACCAATGGCTTTGTGGACCGAGTCAATTATCAGATGGATGGAATGACCGATACGGAGAGCGATCGCTACGGACTTCGCCTCTTCCCGATCTCTTCCGTTTACGTCAGTGAGGTCCAAACGGTTAGCAACAGCTTCGCTCCGGAATTTGGCGGGACTACCGGCAACATCTATAACGTCATCACGGGATCGGGCAGCAATGAGCTCCATGGCATGTTCCAGTGGATCCGCGGTCCTGTCGATGCCACCGCGAGACCAATTCTTCTGTCTCCTGCGGCGCCCAAGCCTAACTTGTTGATGAATTCCTTCGGCATGAATGCTGGTGGCCCCATCAAGAAAGACAAGCTGTTTATTTACGGCGCCTACGAGCACTTGTACCGCGCGCTTCCCGTTCCGATTACCGTCAGTGCTTTGAACCAGACGGCTCTCGAAGCTGCCGGGATTCCCGCTTCGCAATTCGGGACTGCGCCTTCCGTCCAGCACGCTCAGTTCCTGGACGTGCGCGGAGACTGGGACATCACCAAAACAAATCGCGTGTTCGTTCGCGTGAACTACTTCCGCAACGAGTATCCCTTCAACACCGCCGTAGGCGGAATGAACTTGATCGCTGCGGAAGCCGACTTCCGCGACCGAGCCCACGTTGGAGGGCTCGAGTGGGTGAGCACGATTTCACCCCGGCTGCTCAATGAGTTCCGTTTTTCTTATCCCTACCGGAACGAGAAGCACATCGCCGGTCCACTGACCGGACCGCAACCCGCCGTCACGATTTCGGGCGTGGCAAATTTCAGCGGAAGTACAGCCACAGGCGACGTGTTGGCGGAAAAAATACCCAGTTGGAACGACAATCTCACCTACATTCGTGGCCCGCATACTTTCAAGACCGGTTTCGGCTATTCGCGCATCATCGACGTGCAGGAAGGAGACAGCTTCACGCAGTACGTCTTCCCGACAATTGCGGCGTATCAAGCCGCGGTGAGCGGCGCGAACCCGTTTTCCTACGCGAGCGTAAATGCTCTCATCGGAAACACGCGGGCGGGTTATATCTCCAATTTCTTCGATTTGTTTGCCCAGGATAGCTGGCAGTTGCGGCCGTCGCTGCTCGTGACCTACGGGGTTCGGTACGATCGTTTCCTCTCTCCGAATCCTAATGCCTCCGCTCCGTTCCCCTTCTCACGCAATTTCAATAATCCTGCCGGCGATGTGTCGCCGCGCCTAGGCTTGGCCTGGAGAGTGGGCAGCAAAACCGTAGTGCGCGCGTCGTGGGGCATGTTCTATGACGCTCCACCAACGAATCTCTGGTTCAACGCCCTTTCCAACGACGGCTCCGGGCGCTCGTTTAACGCGTCGCTCTCCCCAGGACAGCCGGGCGCTCCTCCGTTCCCTCAGCCACTGACTACCGCGACGGCGCCTGCAACTCCGTCGGTTTTTACAGTCACTCCGAATTTCAAAAACGCTTACGCGCTGACCGCGACCATCCAGGTTTCGCGCGAACTTACCAAAAACGACGCTGTCACGCTTGCCTTTGTGAATACAGCTGGGCGGCAGCTCGAGTGGCTGCACAACATCAACCTGATTAATCCGCTTGGCACGCTTCTCGATGGTCGGCCCGTGTTTGATCCGCGGGTAAACGCCGGAACGCGCGCGAACCCCTCCTTCAACAATGTGACCTTGCAGGACGTGGGAGCCAGCTCAAAGTACAACGCGCTTGAAGTGAATTACGAACACCGCTTCTCCCGCGGACTCTTGGTGAGCGGGCACTACATCTATTCTCACACCATCAGCGACGCGCCCGACGTGAACGGTTTCGAGCAGAACCTCGTCTATGTCGAAGACACCACCGACCGGCTCCGCGACCGCGGCAACAGCTATATCAACCGGCCGCAGTCCTTCACCGCGAGTGCACTGTGGTCACCGCGCGTGAAGGTCGACAACTCGGTTGCAAATCGCCTGCTGAATGACAACGAATTCGGCGTGCTGACAAACATCGCTTCAGGAGACGAACAGAACATCACCGCCCGCACCAACGTGCCTCTCAACGGCGACTCACTGCTTACGAGCTTAAATCGTCCGCTTGACATCGGGCGCAATACCGTGCGTGGGCCCAATGTCGTTCAGTTTGACCTGCGTTATACGAGGACACTTTTCACTTTGAAAGAGCGTATCCGGGCGCAATTCTTGACGGAAGCCACCAATATTTTCAATCACCCCAATGTGACTTCGTTGAATACGGTTGTAACCGTCGACAGCACAGGATGCCCCAGCAAGACTAACAACTTTGCCTTCGACCCGACGCATTGTGGGCAGCTATCGCCAGCCGGCGCTACTTTACCGACGACCTTCCCGCGCTTCTCCACCGTTCTCCAGGGCCGAATTCTCAATTTCGGGCTGGGCGTTCGGTGGTAGCAGCAGTACGCTGGCTGTCCAGTGGTTGCGATGCGCAGGACAATAAGAGGCGAGAGGTGTTGGGATGATTTTCTCCCAGCCTAAGGGCTGCTGTTCCCGGGCACATGGCTCTGAATTCTGTTCGGCGGAAGGGTGCGCACGTTGAAGGACCCAGGCCAGACTTCCGAAGTGCCGTCGCGGTCCTCAGAATCCTTCCCTGCTCCGGTCTACGCCGAAACTGTACTTGCGGTGAACTTCGAAGACGCCAAGAAGTATTTCCTGGACGCGCTCCTTGAGATTCATACGGCCCACACTCTAATGCTCGCGCGCCAGGGAATCCTTCCAAAGGCAGTTGCATCTCTTCTCCTGGAAGCCATTGCTGAACTCGATCACTCCAAGATCCTGGGCGCGCGATACGACGGCCGTTCCGAAGATCTGTTCTTTTACATACAACACCTGCTGACCGAATCCTGCGGCGAAGATGTGGCGGGCAGGATCCACACCGCGCGCAGCCGCAACGATATCGACCTCACCATGTACCGCATGTGCCTGCGCCAGGAGATTTTACGGATTACAGCAGAGACCGCAGACGCGCGGACGGTGCTGCTCAATGTCGCGGCCGCAAACCTGCATACCATCATGCCGGCGTACACGCACACGCAGCCGGCGCAGCCCACGACACTGGCTCATTACTTGCTCGCCGCTGTAGAGTTCCTTGGTCGCGATATGCAGCGCTTGCGAGCCGCCTTCGCCACGGTTAATCGCAACCCGCTCGGCGCGTGCGCCATTACCACGACTGGCTTCCCGATTGACCGCGATTACACGGCCCGCATGCTTGGTTTTGAGGGCCTGCAGTTGAATTCCTACGGCGCAATCGGTGCGATCGATTACTTAACGGAGACCGCCGGGGCCATCGCAGTCTTGATGCTTAGCTTGGGAAGACTCGTTCAAGACCTCCTAGTGTGGTGCACGCCGGAATTTTGTTTTCTACGTTTGAGCGATGCTTACGTCCAAATCAGCAGCATCATGCCGCAAAAACGAAATCCCGTTGCGCTGGAACACGTCCGAATTCTGGCGAGCAAGGCGTTCGGCCAGGCCCAGGCAGTGCTGAGTTGCGCGCACAATACCCCCTTCGGGGATGTGGTCGATAGCGAAGATGATCTCCAGCCCTTGGCCTTTGCCATGTGCGCCGACGCTTCTCGGGCACTGCGCCTTTTTGCCGGCGTCGTGAGCCACGCCGAAGTGGATCGCGAGCGAATGTGCCATGCGGCCAACAGAAATTTCCTAACCGTGACAGAGCTAGCCGACACACTCGTCCGCGAAGAAAACATTAGCTTCGGAATGGCCCATCGCTTGGTAGCTGCGTCGGTGCGCGCCGCCGGTCGCGACGATTCTCCCGAACGCCTGGTTACCGAGATCGAGCGACTCGCGCCGGAAGTCGTGGGAAAGAAGCTCAGCAAGCCGCGCGAAGTATGGTTGCGCGCTCTCGACCCAGTCCATTTCATTGGAATCCGCACCATTCCCGGCGGGCCAGCCCCCGAAGCTGTTCGTGCGCAGATCGCCAGCGCTCAAAAAGAACAGACCGAGGCCCAGGAGTGGCTCAATGTCAAACGAGCCTTGATCGGCCGGTATTCTGAGCTAATTCGGAACGAAATCCTAGCCCGACTTTGACAACTGGGAGTTCATTTCGCCGAATTTTGGCGGCTTCCAAGGGATAAGTGTATTCCCTTTCAGTAGCGCTTTCCCCGCGAGTCGTTGTAGTGAAGACCCACGCCCTTGATTGCCGGGATTAGCCATGCACAATGGCGGCATGTTTTTGCGCTGCACGCTTCGCGTGAAGGATGGCAAAGAGCTACTGGAGCATCGTGGAGAACCGACGGGGTTCCTCGCAGCGTGTCGTGCAGAGGCAAGTGCTCTACCTGGGGGAAATCAACGACAGCCAAAAAACTGCCTGGTGCCGATGCATCGAAGTTTTCGAAGAGCCTCGGGGCGAATGGCATCAGGTGGTACTTTTTCCGGAGGATCGGCAGGCCCCGGAATTGGCGCATGAAGTGGTGCATGTCCGTTTGAGTGAGCTTCAGGTCAAGCGGCCGCGCCAGTGGGGAGCGTGCTGGCTGAGCGGGGAATTACGGCAGCAACTGCAGCTGGACGATTTCTGGAGAGAGCGGCTGGGGGTGAGCCGCGAGGGAACCGACTGGCTCGACGTGCTCAAGACGTTGGTGAGTTATCGGCTGATCTCACCGGGCAGCGAGTGGCGTCTACACCGCGAGTGGTACCTGCACAGCGCCATGGCCGATTTGCTGGGCCGATCGGGAGAAGCCATGGAGCTGCAGTCCTTGTACCGCTGTCAGGACAAGTTGCTCGCGCACAAGGCCGCTCTGTTCAGCTTTCTGCGGGAACGCTGGCAGGAATTATTCCACGCGGAATTTGAGGTGCTGCTGTACGACCTGACCAGCACCTATTTCGAATGCGATCCGCCGACGAGTGGGAAGCGGCGCTTTGGCTACAGCCGGGACAAACGCCCAGACTGTGTGCAGGTCATCATCGCTCTGGTGGTGACGCCAGACGGACTGCCGCTGGCTTATGAGGTGATGGCGGGAAACACCAGTGAGAAGACTACGCTGAAGTCCTTTCTGGGCAAGATCGAGAAGCAATATGGACAAGCGAAGCGCGTCTGGGTGATGGACAGAGGCATCCCGACCGAGGAGCAGCTGAAAGATATGCGCGATGCCACCTCGCCGGTGGCCTATCTATCTAGTGGGGACGCCGCGGGGTCGGCTAAGCAAGCTGGAGAAGCAGTTTCTCGAACGGCCTTGGGGGCAGGTCAAACAGTCTGTGGAAGTGAAGCTGCTGCCTCGAGAGGGAGAACTCTACATTTTGGCTCGCAGCGAGGGACATCGGCAGAAGGAACGTGCCATCCGCCAGCGTCGGCTCAAACATCTGTGGGCTTGGCTTCGGGAACTGCAAGGCCAGGAGCTGACGCGCGACGAGTTGCTGCTGAGACTGGGAGCGGCCAAAGCCGAGGCGGGCCGCGTCTATGGTCTGGTCGAAGTGCAAGTGCCGAAGCCGGAGCAGCCGGTCAACGCCGAGACGTTCGCCTTCTGGTTGCGCAAGGACAAGCTACGGCAAGCCTTTCGCCGGGAAGGTCATTATCTGCTGCGCTCGAATCTACGTGAGGAAGACCTGGCCCGGCTGTGGCAACACTACGTTCAACTCACGGAGATCGAAGCCGTCTTTCGCGCTCTGAAGAGCGATCTGGCTATCCGACCGATTCATCACCAGAAAGACTCGCGCATTGAGGCACATATCTTCGTATCGTTTTTGGCTTTTTGTCTGTATGTCACGCTGAGGCAGCGCTTGCGAGCTCTGGCACCGGGCCTGACTTCTCGAGCTGTGCTGGAAAAGATGTCCGCTATCCAAATGGTGGATGTACGGGTGCCCACGACCGATGGGCGGTTGCTGATTCTCCCGCGATACACGCAACCGGAGAAGGATCACCAGATCCTTCTCCACGAATTGCACCTGCAGCTCCCGGCTCAGCCACCCCCCAGGATTCTCCAGCAGGAAATAGAGAGTGTTGTCGAAGGGGCAACCTTGTAGTGTAGTGAAGACCTTTTGAAGTCTCGGACGTAGAATCAATAACTTGCAGAAAAATTAAGGCCCAGTTGTCAAAGTCGGGCTAGCTTTGAAAAAAGCCTCTTCTGTGCTTCGCCAAAATTCTATGCGCACCGAAAATAGCGCGATTCCCTGTCGCGACGGCTGTTCCATCTAAGTTATCCCTTCATCCCCGAGGGCCCTCAGCAACTCAGCCAGCAATAAACCGCCGCGCAGCCGCACCGCACGTAACGAACGCTACTTCCCCACCACCAAAATCGTAAACGAATCCACCATCGTCCCTCGCCCAGGCGGCTCTCCCGACGCTGGCGGTGGTGGTGGAGTAAACTCTGCCCCAATCAGCAAAATATGTCCCGTCTTCTCATCCAACGTCAACATCTTCGCGCTCTGCATCATCTGCACCGTCTGTTCCACCTCAAAACCAGTCGGGCTCTTCTCCTTAATCACCGTCAACGTCCCATCCCGCTGCGAACTAAACGCTTCCATCGTCTCCGGATTAAACGTCGCCCCATCCACTCCATTCCCGATCGGTCAAGATCGTAATACTTTTCCCGTCCATCAGCGCCGGCTCGTGGCACGCCGCAAACAGCACATGATTCTTCACATCAAACGCCAAACCGCCCGGCACGCCGCACTTCCCCGCCAAATCATAATGCGCCGTCACCGTCATCGTCTTCGCGTCCACCACCGCAATGTTGTGCTTGTCCTCGATATCTACATATAGATGTCCCTTGCCGTCCGTCACCGCCTGCTCCGGCGCTCCTCCCAAATCAATCGTCCCGGCGATTGACCCGTCCGCCGCGTTAATCACCGTCGCGTTCGGCGCCCAATGACTGAACACGTACACTCTCGCGTTAAACGGATCAAACAAAATCCCGTCCGGCCCGCCATCCACGTCAATCGACTTGATCGTCGCCAGCGTCTTCGTATCCCACATCACTACCGGCTTGCTGCTCCCAAACCCATGTCCAGACTTCGGGTCCACCGCCGCTCCGCGCGCGCTCGCATTCGCAATCGTCCCGACCGGGGCCAGCGTATCTAAATCAAACACCGTAATCCGCGCTCCCGTCTGCTCCGTTCTCGGAATGTACAATCTCCGCCCCGCGTCATTCGCATAAACACAATCAAACCCGCCGTCCCCGCTCACTTTCGCCGTCTTCAAAACTTTGTAAGGCCCTTCACTCGCAGCCTGCTGCGCCACTCCGCTTGCAGCCAAGATCAACATCACCATCCTCACGCTCGTCGCGACCACCAACACCACACCCTGTCTCCGCATAAAATTCCTCTATTGCGCCCGAAGTTCCAATTCACCCATCCTGTCGCGGCGCAGGATACACCGACTCAGCGCCTCGCACGTTAAACGGAATTGATCTCTTGGTTAGCTAGTACGTTGTGCGCGATCATCAGCGCCATTTAGCGCGCCGTTGAGTAGCAGCGCTCGAAGAAAAATCGTTTGGCGAATCGAGGCATGACGCCTTTTGACCCCGGAGACCATCGAAAGCGCAGTGTTGCCAATCACCTATGACATTGAACACGCCGCAGCCCATTTGCACGAAATGATCGACGGAAAAAAGCACAAGGCGCGTGGCGCCTAGGCGCAAGGAGCACAGACCTCAGTCTGTGCTCCTTCCAACCGCATCTTCCGCTAACTCCGCGCCGTCGTCAGGCCAACGAAGCCCGACATACGGTGTTTGCGAGTTGTGTCAGCGGCCATGGGCGCCACCGCCACCATGAAAGCCTCCTCCACCAACTCCCCTGCCTCCATGGAATCCGCCGCCCTCAAATCCACCGCCGCGGGAGCCTCCGAAGCCTCGCGATCCGCCGGTCGCCCCAGGCCTAGACTGAAAGCCGCGTCCCACCGATCCCGGTCCACGGTAAATCCCGCCCGAGTAATTCTGGCCCGCGACGTAATGGGTTCCGGGCCCCCAGCTATGCACGTCCGTGCTGAAGTGATGATAATAGTGCCCCCCGTAGCCGTAGCGTCCGTAGCCGTATCCATAAAACGGCGCGCCATACACATACCACGGCGAGTAAAATCCCCAGCCGAAGGAGCTATAGAAAATTCCATCTCCAGGAATGAAAGTGAATCCGTCGAACCATGGGTCCCAATACCAACCCGCGCCCGACCAGCTAGGTCCCCACGGACCAAATCCGTTCGCCGCATACATTCCAGCCGCATCCACATTCGCTTCTGCCACATAACCAGATCGCAGACTGCTCCAGCGATACAAATCGCCTTCCTCGTGCGCTTTCTTGTCGAACTTCTCCGCTTTGAGCTGGCCGCTCGCCGCAAAGTCCAACTCGCGTCCTCCCTTTACCTTCGCCTGCCTGTCGCCGTCCTTCACGATGGCCTGCCCGTCATAGACGCGCACCCATCCTGCATCCGAGTCGAAGTCATACAGTCCAGTCTTCAGAATTCGCGCCGTCGCTCCGTCTACGGTAACGCGAATATCATTCTCCGGATGTATCTCCTCGACTTCCACCATCGCTTGGCCTCTTTCGATTCGAACCTCCGTGTCCGTAAGGCCCGGCGAAATCATCGTCACCGTGCTGTTGTCACCAACTCGCAGAAACACGCCGGGCGTCAACAGAACTTCCGCCTTCCCGCTTCCCGTCGTCAATGATTGCCCAGGTTTCACCTCGGCCGATCCGATCGACTTCGAGTCGAGCGTCTCCTCTCCTATCGAAACTTTGCCTTCCACATAATTTAGAGTTCCTGGTACCGCGGAATTTGCGTTCGCATTTGCCCAAGCGGGCGCAGATAAGGTCGCGGAGAAGAGGAAGCTCGCGATTGCTCTCATCCAAGGCAGTCGCATATAACACCTCTTTCTCACTTCATTATATTAGATGAGTTGAATATCCCAGCCGTTTCAGAATTCGGAAAGTAGTGCAAAAGGATTAAAGGGACGTCAAGAAAATTGCAAAAAATCAGGGGCACACCAAAAAATTTAAGAGGAGCAGCGAGTGTTCAAGAAGCGTTGACCAAGGATAGAAATCGCTTCCCCAATTACTTAGATGCGCCACCGTTGGGGTTGGTCGCCCGTTTCCCGCCTTCCATCCCTTCGCCCCGAAGTCAGTACGCTTCCTTCCGATGTCGGAACGAATGAAGCACCACTTCACTTCCAAAAATACCCTAACGCAGCCGATGTTCCCTCCATCGAATCTGCCACCGCCCCTCGCCCGGCTTCAGCCCTTCCAACTTCTTGATGGCATGCTGTCCGGCTCGCCCCTGTATGCGAATCCTGCAAAGGCTTTATTTGTAGGGTCTTAGGCTAAGTTGTTGATTCCACGGTTGGGGACGTAGTTCAGTTGGTTAGAACGCTGCCCTGTTCCCGCACACTGTCACGGTCGGCCTCGCTCCTTCTTCGACGACATCCCATCAGCAAGCGCAGAACTGCACCTTTGGGCCCCTTAGTCCTTCGGTGGGAACGCCCCTGATTCAAAGATTGCGTGGTGGTCGGATTTTGAGCGTTAGTCGCGGATAAGGTGACCTGTTACATCGGCCACACTCGCGCCCCGGCGGCTGGTCAGTGCAGCCGCGACAACTTCTGAGTGTATAATTCTTCTCCCAGCTGTTCGGGGCCCTTCGGCCCGTTCTTCACCAGCTCAAAAATGGTGTCTCTGACCTCCCCAGCGCGGTCGGCCACCAGCAGTCGCCCGGTGATTCCTTGAAATGCAATCTTTAGGAGAAGGGGATTCTTATGCTGCGAAAAATGCTGTTGGTATTTGGATTGTGTGGCTTCGCCGCACTCGGTGCTCGAGCGCAAGACGAAAACAAGGTGGAAGTGTTTGGAGGCTACTCCTACTTGCATTTCCACACAAACCCCTCGACCAATCTGAACGGATGGGAGCTTGCAGGACAATACCGATTCCGGGATTGGCTCGGGGGCGTTGCTGATTTTGACGGGCATTACGGGTCGTTCAGCGGCGGAACCGGCGCATCCACGCACACGTTTCTGTTCGGTCCACAAGTCTCCATGCCGGGGCGGTTCTCGCCCTTTGGGCACTTGCTGCTGGGAGGAGCGCATCTGAGCTCTGGTGGCTTTGGCAACTCGTCTTTTTCGATGGCCCTCGGGGCCGGCCTTGATTACAGCCTGAAGGACAAATTTTCCTGGCGTGTGGGGCAAGTGGACTACTTGCTAACGCAATTTGGGGGCGGCTCCCAGAACAATTTCAGATTTTCCACCGGCATCATCTACCGCTTCTAGTTGGGTGACTTGGCGACAGGCGTTGCAGCTTGCGGGACGCACTCTTCGGGTTACCTGTTCATTGATAGAGTGCCGCAATAAATGAGCCTTAATACTCCGAGAGAATCTCGTTGGCATTTACTTGTTGGGCTGGTTGACTTACGACGCTTTCGACGAGACTTGCAGCGACGTCGACTTGTCCCTATCGAAAATGCTGTCCGGCCCGAATCCCTTTGAAATCAGCGACATTGAGAGGATGAACATGGGGCGCACCAGCCTGGTTGCTCTCTAGGACGTAACAATGTTACATGCCCTGTGGTTACCCGAAATAACAATTCGCCAGGGACAAGTGGTGGTGCGGCGGTGCGGATCGACTGGGACTATGGCAAGACTACAATATTGATCACCAGCCTTCCCCGCCAGGCAGTGGGGGCGAGCTTGGTGGTCAAGACCTACTTTGACCGTTGGCCGCGGGAAGAACTGCAGTTCCGCAGCACGAAGTCGTTTGCCTGCCTGAACCGAGTAGCGGGCTATGGGAAAAAGAAGCTGCCTGACGAGCGCGTACGGAACA
>WNGR01002521.1_pt1 | contig 20574 bp, 13 predicted proteins | sample 5407581 | NCBI WGS metagenome assembly WNGR01 (sample SAMN13153383, study PRJNA577476) | soil metagenome | isolation source: 80 cm soil or saprolite under Garry oak tree replicate 2 | place: USA:California | collected 2016-06-15
CGCCAGCGGACATTGCGTGGGCGCCCGACGTGCTGGTGCAGCCCGACGTGTTCGTCGTGGCGATCGACGAGGCGCGTACGTTCGACTGGAGGCGGATCAAGACGCTGCTACTGGCCGTCGAGGTCTTGAGCCCGTCCACGGCCCACTACGACCGCTTCACGAAGCGGCGGGTGTATCAGGAGTTTGGCGTACCCCGGTACTGGCTGCTGGATATCGACGGCCGAGCCGCCGAGGTTTGGACGCCGGGCGCGACCGTCCCGACCATCGAGCGCGAGCGTCTGGTGTGGCAGCCGATGCAGGACGCGGAGCCGCTCGTCATTCGCTTGGAGAACATCCTGCCCCCGCGGCTTGACGCTGATAGCTGAGTAGCTATCCCGTCGCGTGCGCGTCGAGGCGGATGGTCTTCACGACCATGCAATCCCCGCGATCACGATGTACGCGTTTCTTGGACCCCTCCGGGATCAAAATGATGACGCCCCGGAGCGGCGCCGGTGCCAAAATTGACTCGGGCATTTCGCCGAGTCCATATTGTGCACATGGCGGTTCGCCTGCTCCCGGGTCCCTTCACGGTGGACGCCTACCACCGGCTGGCTGAGCTGGGCATACTGGACGAAGACGACCGGGTCGATACTGGACGAAGACGACCGGGTCGAGCTGCTCGACGGGCAAATCGTTCAGATGACGCCTATCGGCGGCGCGCACGCGGCCTGCGTGATTCGTCTCAACAACCTGCTGGCGCGCCGCTCCCGCAATGACACTAGCGTGAGTGTGCAGAACCCCGTCGTGCTGGCCGAGCGGTGGGAGCCGCAGCCGGATATTGCCGTGTTGCGACGGCCTGGCGGCCTCGGGGGCGCGTGGCTTCCCGGACCGCAGGACGTCCTGCTGGTGATCGAAGTCGCCGATACCTCACTCGAGCGCGACCGCGACGTGAAAATCCCGCGTTATGCGGCGGCCGGAATCCCGGAGGCCTGGCTCGTGGACTTAGTCGGCGACACCATCAGCGTGTGCCGCGAGCCGGGATCAGAGGGGTACGGCGAAATCGTCACAGTGAGCCGTGGCGAAGCCCTGCGGCCGCTCCTGCTGCCGGAGGTCGCCGTCGCGGCGGACGAGATCCTCGGTTAGCGACCTGAGCTCCCTTGCCCCGCGGCTTGGATGGGAACTCCGACACCCAACCCACTTGCTCAGCATCGTGGGCGATGCCGCCGCTATGAGCGCGGGGCTTTGCGCCGGTCGCCGCGGCGGCGGTCCGGCCCGACCCGCCGGTCCGTCCCCCGGCGCCGCTCGCTCGTGACGGGCTCGTCGTCCTGGCGGCGATCCGCACCGCTGCGCCGGTCGTCGGGCCGGCGGCGGTCACTCGAGCGTCGCTCGGGGCGCGGGCCGTCAGTTCGATTGCCAGACATGCGGCGTAAGGTAGCGGTGCAGGAATCGGCGTCAAACGCCGATACGGGCCAAAGTGTCCTCTCTAAAGTGTCCTCACCCCCTGGCCCCCTCTCCCTTCGGGAGAGGGGGAACGAGGGGTTGGCACTTAGTTCCCCCTCTCCGCATCGCGGAGAGGGGGTCAGGGGGTGAGGACCGCATCGCGGAGAGGGGGTCAGGGGGTGAGGACGCAGGCCGCCGGAATGCGCACCGGTCTGCAACGATCCGATGACGGTCGCGCGCAGCGCCGGCCCTATCGTGGATCGTGCCGAGCACTTGCCAGCTCCGCCGGGGGGGACCGATAGTATGCGCATGCCGCTCACTGGACGCCGCTTCACCGTGGAGGAGTACCACCGCATGGGGCGAGCAGGCGTGTTCACGGAAGACGACCGGGTCGAGCTGCTCGACGGCCAGATCGTCGAGATGACCCCGATCGGGCCGGGGCACGCGGGCTGCGTCGCCGCTCTCACCGGATTGGTGGCGCGACTGGTTGGAGACCGCGCCGTTGTCTGGGTCCAGAACCCCGTCCTGCTCGGGCCACGCTCCGAGCCCCAGCCGGACGTGGCGGTGCTGCGCGCGCGAGCGGACACGTATCGCACTGCTCACCCCGAGCCCCGGGACGTGCTGCTCGTGATCGAGGTCGCAGAGACATCCTTCGAGCACGACCGGGACGTGAAGATCCCGCTCTATGCCGCGGCCGGTGTTCCTGAGGTCTGGCTCGTGAATCTGCCCGCCGACGCCGTCGCGCTCTATCGCGATCCAGGCCCTCAGGGCTACGCGACTCTCGGGACCGCCGGTCGCGGCGACACGCTCACCCCACTCAAGCTCCCGGGGCTGACGCTCCGCGTGGACGACATCCTCGGCTGAGGCTCCCCTCTCCCTTTGTGTCCTCACCCCCTGGCCCCCTCTCCCTTTGGGAGAGGGGGAACGAGGGGTTGGCACTTAGTTCCCCCTCTCCGCATCGCGGAGAGGGGGTCAGGGGGTGAGGACCCAATCCCCGAGAGGGGTCGGGGGGTGAGGACCCAATCCCGGAGAGCGGTCAGGGGGTGAGGACCGGCCGGGGCGCCACGCCGCGCGTCGCCTATCGACCTGCAACAATCGACCCCGCCGCGCGCGAAAGCGATGACGCCCGACTCTCGCCCCCGCTCCACATTGACTCGGTTCTTTCGCCGAGCCGATATTGTGCGCATGGCGCTGCGCCCGCTCAAAGGCCCGTTCACCGTGGACACGTACCAGCGCCTGGGCGAACTGGGCATCCTCGGGGAGGACGACCGGGTCGAGCTCATCGGCGGCCAGGTGGTCGAGATGAGCCCCATCGGCGACCGCCACGCGAGCTGCGTGCGGCGGCTCAATGGCCTCTTTGCCCGACATCTGTTGGACGTCGCCGTGATCGACGTGCAGAACCCGGTCGTGCTCGGCGAGCGCGACGCGCCCCAGCCCGACGTGACGCTCCTCAAGCCCCGGGCCGACGCCTACCCCCACCACCCCCGTGCCGAGGACATCCTGCTGGTCATCGAGGTCGCCGAGACGACGCTCGCGTACGACCGCGACATCAAGCTCCCTCTCTACGCCCGCGTCGGTATTCCGGAGGCCTGGCTGGTGGATCTCGAAAGTGATCGCATCCAGGTGTGCCGGGAGCCCGCGGGCGGCCAATATACCAGCGTCCGCGCGGTGTCCCGTGGGAACACGATCACACCGCTCCGTTTCCCGAACATGACGGTTTCAGCGGACGACGTCCTGGGATAATGGGTATGCCGCTCACCGCGCGCCGCTTCGGGGAGACACTCCGAGCCGCAGCCGGACGTCGCCTTGCTGGTCCCGCGCGCCGACGCCTACCGCACGGCCCACCCGCAGCCGGAACATGTCTTGCTGGTGATCGAGGTCGCAGACACGTCGCTCGAGCACGACCGGGACGTGAAGATCCCGCTCTATGCCGCGGCCGGTGTTCCTGAGGTCTGGCTTGTGAATCTGCCCGGCGACGCCGTCGCGCTCTATCGCGATCCAGGGCCGCAGGGCTGCGCGACCGTCGGGACCGCCGGCCGCGGCGCCACGCTCACCCCACACAAGCTCCCGGGGGTGACGCTCCGCGTGGACGACATCCTCGGCTGAGGCTCTGGTGCTTCACCCCATGCGCGCACTGCTGGTGTGACGATGCAAGCAGACGTGGATTACGGCTTGAAGTAGAGACCAATGACCGCCAATGCCACCGGTACCCAGATTCCCAAGCTCCACTTTAGCACGTCAGCCTTCGTCGAGTGGAGCTCGACGCGCAGCTGCTCGATCTTGATACCGAGTTCTGCCTTGGTGATACCGAGTTCTGCCTTCGTGTCCAGCAAGCGCCGCTCGAGCTTCTCCTCGAAGCGCCCGAAGTGCGCGTTGAACAGATCTCTGAGTTCCGCGCGGTAACTGGCCTCAATCGAATTCAAGCAGTTCACCAGCTCATCCGCGAGCTTGTCACCGAACTTCTCATAGAACTCCCGCGACAGCTTGGCCACCGGCATGCAGGCTCCCTCACGGTTTGAGGCAGCCCGAAGATCAACGTAAGCTCGGCGTGCCGCATAGGCAAAGGATTGCGCCACGGGTCAGTTTCTTCCCAGGGGTTGACTCCGCCGGCCTCCGCGACGACGATCCACGGTGCCAACCTGACAAGGAACGACCCGTGCTGATCCTCGCGCTGTTGCAGCTCGCTGCCACCGCTGCACCCGCCGCCGCCCCGGTCTCCGCCGCAACGGTCGTCGAGTACCTGCTCCCCCGGCCCAAGGCGTTCCCGCACGACCCCGCCGTGGGTCGGGACGGGATCGTGTGGTACACCGACCAGGCGAACAGCTACATCGGCCGGCTCGATCCGGCGACGGGGCAGGTCACCGACTACCCCACACCCACGCAAGCCTCCGGGCCGCATGGCATCATCGTGGCACCCGACGGAGGCGTGTGGTACACCGGGAACTTCAAGGGCCGACTCGGCCGGCTCGACCCCGCGACCGGCGCGATCAGAGAGTACGCACTGCCCGCCGCCGCGCGCGACCCGCACACGCCGCTGTACTTGGGCGGCAAGATCTGGTTCACGTCGCAGGGAGCCGATCTGTACGGCGCGCTCGACCCCGCGACGGGACAGGCGCAGCTGTTCCCCGTCCCGACGCCCGGAGCACGGCCTTACGGACTCGTGGCGGGGCCGGACGGCTCGATCTGGATGGCGCTGTTCGGCACCAACAAGATCGGCCGCATCCATCCTGCCGACGGTGCGCTCAAGGAGTTCACGCTCCCCGATCCCGCCGCCCGGCCGCGGCGGCTCGTGGTGGACGCCAAGGGGAGCGTGTGGTACTCCGACTATGCGCGCGGCCAACTGGGCCGGCTCGATCCCGCCACGGGACAGGTGCGCGACTTCCCGTGCCCCGGCGGCAGCGGCAGCCAGCCATACGGCATCGCGGTCGGCACCGACGGACGCATCTGGTACAACGAGTCGGGGAAGAACGAGATCGTGGCCTTCGATCCCGCCACCGAGCATACGGAAACGGTCGCGATCCCCACGTCGGGAGCGGTGGTGCGGAACATGGCCGTCGATTCGAGCCGCGCCCGGCTGTGGCTCGCGCTCTCCGGCACGCAGCGACTCGGCAGGATTGACCTGGCGCCGCAGCGGTAGGCGCGGGTGAGTCCCGCGTCCCGCATCGCCCTGCACGGTGCCGCGATCGGGGCGGGCCTGGCCGCCTGCGCCGCGAGCGCCACCGCCCAGCGGATCGCGTCTGCGCTCGCCAAGCGCGGGGATAGCTCCGACTTCGCGACCGCGGCCGTGCGCTACCGCCTGGTGCAGGAGCAGCTCGAGACTAGCTACATCACCGTGCTGGGCGGCGGCGGCAACATCGAGAAGCTGTTCCTCGAGGCCGACGTGGCGCCGCACTTCAGTGCCGGCTGGTCGCGCTGGGCCCTGGTGGCCACGAGCAAGATCGTCCTGCGGATGCGCAACGATTCCACCCACTCGGCTCCGATCCGGACGCCGAGCTACATGCCGAGAATCGCGCTGTACTGGTGGGGGCCGTTTCGCGGTGGCAACGACCACGGCGAATTCCTGTCGCTCACCATCAGCCACCATTCCAACGGTCAAGCGGGTCCGTTTTTCTTCGCGAACACGACCATCCCGAACACGTTCGACGGCAGTTTTTCGACCAACTTCGTGGAGCTCGCCTACCATCGGGTGTTCAAGCAGGGCGATGACCGGGGCGTGGGGTGGGCACGGGTCGGGTTGCGGATGCACGTCCCGGTCAACGAGGACCCCGAGCTGCGCAGCAACTCGGGGGAGAACCAGTATGGCCGCTATCGGCTGCTGTTGTCGACCCTGTCCCGGCGACCGCTGCCGCTCGTGCCGCGCATCCCGTTCGTGCTGCAGTTCGACTACTTCTACATTCTCGACGGTCGCTTCCAGGGCCATCGGTTTTTGAGCGCCGATCGCCTCGGCATCTCCGGCACCCTCAACGTGGCGTTCCGCACGGAAGCACTACTCGGCGCGTTCGTGAACGGCTACCTCGGGCAGGACTACTACAACATCTGGTACAAGCAACGCCTGAAGGTGCTGCGGGTCGGGGTGTCGGTGCAGTCGGTGACGTCGTTTCACTCGCCGGAGTAGACTGCTGGGAGAAGGGAGATGGGAGAAGGGAGATGTATCACAAAGAATCCACTAAGGCCCACCGCGTCACTTAGAGCTAGAATGGAGGGGCATGGGGACCAATCCGCGCGAAGAGCTGCTTCGGATCCTGACCGCGGCGCGAGATCAGGCGAAGACGATCCTCGCCACGCTGGAGCAACAGGGTCATCCCCAAACGAACGAGTCGAACGGAGTCTATTTCGGCCTGGTCACGATTCTCAAGCAGTTGCGCACCCTTGAGCCGGCCCCGGCCGTGGCCGGTCTCGCGAGCGAGCTGGAGCAGCTGGCGGGCCTGTGCAGCGGCAAGCTGGCGCCGCTCGAGTCGCTGCTGCGCGAGGCGGCGCGAGTCGCCCGGCGCGGATCCTGAACTGCAGGGAGAGGGGAGAAGGGAGAAGGGAGAGGTATTCGACGGTTCGCGTTGGAGTGACGGGGCGCCGCAACGCTTTGGTACGCTGATTTACGATGAGCAACACCAGATTAGGTTGTGCACAAGTATCGTTCGCTCTTTGCGTGGCAGCAAGCCCACAAAGTCGCTGTCCTCGCCCTTACGCAATGTGACAACGCATATCATGCCCGGTCGCGCGCCTTGTTCGACCAACTCCGTCGGGCAGCCATCTCGGTTGAGGCGAACATCGTCGAAGGGTACGCGCTCGGCACGACACTCCAGTTCAAGCGACACCTGCGCATCGCGATGGGATCTGCGGCCGAGGCCGAGTGTCTGACCCGGCTCGCGGCGGAGCTCGAGTACTTGCCCTCCGACGTGACCCTCGAACTGGAAACCCTCCTCGAGCGCACCATGGCTGCCCTCCACGGTCTGCTCAGAAAATCCATGCGCACCGTAACTTGATTACTTCTCCCATCTCCCTTCTCCCATCTCCCTTCTCTCATCTCCCTTCTCCCCTCAGTCATAGCAGTTTCTTATAGACTTCCGCCGTTCGCTCCGCGGTCTTCTGCCAGGAAAACTCCCGCGCCCGCACCCGCCCCCGCGCGATCAGCAGCTCCATGCGCGCCGGATCGTCCGACAGCGCCTCGAGCGCTTGCACGTAGGCGGCGGGATCCCGGCCCTCGACCACCACGATCGCGTCGCCGCCCACCTCCTTGAGCCCGCCCGCGCCCGACGTCACGACGGGGAGGCCTGAGGCGAACGCTTCGATCACGGGGTAGCCGAATCCTTCATACAGGGAAGGGAACAGCAGCACGTCGGCGGCGCGGTAGGCGCGCCGCAGCGTGGTCTCGTCGGCGAACTGGGCGGTGCGCACGTAGCGGCGCAGCCCCAACCGTTCCACCAGCTGCTCCTGGTCGCCGGTGAAGCGCCCGCCCACCTGCAGCAGATAGGCATCCGCCTCGGCGCGCAGCCGCGCGACGGTCTGCATCACGAGCGGCACGTTTTTCCGCTCGACGGTGCTCCCCACGTGCAGCACCACGAAGGCGTCCTCGGGGATACGCCAGTCGGCGCGGCCGCGCGCCCGCGCCCCCGGCCCCTCGGAGAAAAAGGCGCGGTCCACGCCGAACGGAACGACAGTGATGCGCTTGTCGTCGCCCAGCCACGTCGCCAGCTCGCTCTTCAGCCACTCCGTGCCCACGATGTACGCCTGGGCGAGCCGCAGCGCCTTGAGCGTCTGCCGCAGGAAGCGATTGCGCACCCCCTCGCGCCAGCCGTCGGTGGGGGAGCGCAGGATGATCACCGGCATCAGGTCGTGCACCGTCACAACCACCGGCCGCCGGTGCACCCGGGTGATCATGTGCGCGTAGCTGTGGTCGAGGATGTGCACCAGGCGGGCGCGCTTGGCGTCGCGCCTGAGCCACCACGGATATAAGAAGTGACGCGCAACGTAGCGCTGCGGCTCGCGCAACGGACCCGGCAGCACGAGGGCCGTGGGATCCACGTCCTGGGCCCACCAGCGGGGATAGCCGCCCGACTGGCGCCCGTCCTTGGTCTCGCGCGTCAGCGCGCCGATCTGCGCCGCGAGCCGCACCTCGAACCCGGGATCGGTGCTCTCCAGCCAGTCGTACAGCCGGTGAGCGTAGCGGTCCATCGAGGGCCAGCGCTCGAGGGGGAGGTCGGGGACGAGGAGAACTCTGGTCATGGCGGCAGGGCGCGCGGTACGCGGTACCCGGTTACGCCCGGTGGCGTGCCGGCGTCCCCGTCGGTGCAACGTGCCCCGTCGACAACCGCGCACCGCGTACCGCGCACCATTGGTTCAGTCTCCACTCAGCAGCCCCCTCCAGAACCCCAGCGTTCTCTCCGCCACCGCATCCTCACTGAGTAATTGCATCACCCGCGCCCTTCCGGCCTGCGCCAACGGCCGGCGCTGCTCGGCGGCGCTGAGGCGGCGCAGCGCGCCGGCGAGCGCGGCGGGATCGTCGGGCGGCACGATCGCGCCGGCGTCGCCGATCACCTCGGGCGTCGCTCCCGCGCCGGTCCCGACCACCGCCACCTCGTGCGCCATCGCCTCGGCCACGACGTGGGCGGACTGCTCGGCCCAGCTGGCGAGCCCGCGCGACGGCTGCACCAGCACGTCCAGCTCAGCCCACAGCCGCGCCATCTCCGCGGGCGGCAGCCCACCGGTCCAGCGGATCCGGGCGGCGAGGCGCAGCTCGCTGGCGATCCGCTCGAGCCGCTCCCGGTCGGGCCCGTCGCCCACGACCCACAGATGCCAGCGCCCGTCGCGGTTCTCGGCGAGCGCCTGCAGCAAAGTATCGACTCCCTTCTCCGGCACCAAGCGCCCCACGTACCCGATCGCGAGCCCCTCGTGCAGTGCGTGCTCCGGCTCGGGCGGCACCTGGACGCCGAGCTGCGGCACGACCGCGACGGGGAGATCGGGCACGGTGCGGTGCAGCACCGCCGCGGCGCCGGCGCTTCCCGCGATTGCTCCCTTGAGCCGCCGCAGCGTGCGGCGGCGCCGCGCGCGGGGGAAGAGACGGAGCGGGAGCTCCACGTTCTGGAGCGTGAACAGCACCACCGGGAGCTTGAGCTTGCGCGCCACGCGCACCACCTGTTGGCAGACGCGCGTGGTCGGCTCTTGCTCGACCTGCACCACGTCGGGGCGCTTGTCGCGCAGCAGCGAGATGAGCGCGCGTTTCCCGAAGCGGGCTGCGTCGGGGTTGGTCCAGTGTCGCACCGGGATGGGAAACACCTCGACGCCGTTCTGACGCTCCCACGCCGCCTCGACGGTGCGGCCCAGCGCCGCTTCGCGCGAGCGCTCGGGGACGCCGACGGTGACGTCGAGATCGCGGGCGGCGAGCGCGCGCAGCTTGCCGCGGTTCGCGGGGTTCAAGTAGGTCGGGGAGATGATCAGGACGCGGCGCATGGGCTCAAGTGCGGAGTGGGGAGTGCGGATCGAACACGATTGCGGATTGCGGATTTCGGATTGCGGATTTCGCCAACCCGCCCCCGATCGACGCTGCGCGCTCGGGAGTACGTTCAGCCAATCCGCAATCCGCAATCCGCAATCCGCAATTCTCCAAGTCCGCTTTCCGCATTATATTCTTGCTTTCGGTTCGGGCCCTTAGCTCAGGCTGGTTAGAGCAGCGGACTCATAATCCGTAGGTCCCAGGTTCAAATCCTGGAGGGCCCACGGTTAATGCTGGGTGACAGTTTACGGGTTTGTGTAACAGACGCACAGGGGTGAACACGGGGGAGACGCACAGGGGCAAACAGGAGTCGGTGAGCGGGTGTTGTCCTCTCACCTGGAACCTGCTCTCCGCTGTGCGTCTGATACCGTTCCCTGTTTGACTGCTTTCCAGCCTCACCGGGGTGGCTAGCTCAGCTGGTTAGAGCGCCGGTCTCACATACCGGAGGTCACAGGTTCGAGTCCTGTGCCGCCCATGCGCTGCGCCGTCGCCTTCCTTATTATCGCCGCTGCGGCGCCGTGTCGCGGGCAGTCCGACTCGATCGGGCTGCACGCCACGCTGGCGGGGTGGGCGGAGGACGCCTGGCTCCGCCTGCTCGATCGTGACGCCGCCCGCGACGGGCGGCTCAGCGACCAGGGCATCCTGCAGCGTTTCAACGCCACCATCGATCCCGACTACCAGATCAACCTGATCCGCGCGCGGTTCGGGCTGCTCGACGACGCCGACTGGGCCCGCCACCCCCGGGGAGCGCGCTATTGGGGCGGCAGCATCAACACGCGCGACTTCGCCGAGGGCGCGGAGTTCAAGGAAGCCGTGCCGCTGGGGCGCCGCTGGTCCGCCGCCGTCGACTTCACGAAGCAAGACCTCCCGGAGCTGACGCGCAGCCTGGTGCGCATCGGGTTCGTGCGCCGCACCGACGCCGGGTTCTTCTCCACGATCGAAGGAACGCTGGTGCCGCTCAAGCCGAGCTCCGATCTCGAGGCGGGCGCCGGATGGCGCCGGCCCGGCAGGGAACTGGGGCTGTACGTGGCGGTGCTCGATGCGTTCAACGATCTGATCTACCAGGACCTGAAGGTGTTGAACGCCGCCGCCGACACCGCGCTCGACTACGAGCGCCAGCCGGTGACGCTGCGCGGCAACGTGGATGTGCGCCTCGCGACCCGCTGGCGCGTGGAGGCACGGGCTGGCGTGCTGCTACCGGCGACGATCCGAGCGTACGTGCAACCGTTTCCCGACTCGGGGTTCCGCCAACGGGAGCGCTACGGCTTCGCCGGGCTGCTGGTCGAATGGCAGGACAGCGCACGCCTGACGCTGGGCGGCTTCGCGACCTACCTGCGGGCCGTGACCGATCGCACGCCGCTCCCGGACGGCCGGGCGCTCGACGATTTCCGGCTCACCGAACGGACGATGCAGGCGGGCGGGCTGCTGCTGGCGCGCATCGCGCCGGACTGGGTGATCGAGAGCTGGCTCGGGCGCAACTGGCGCCCGCAGCGCAAGGTCTACCGGGACGCCGCCGCCCTTGGCGCCGACGTCGACTACCAGGACGTCGCGTGGAGCGGGCAAGCGGCGCTGGAACGCCGTCCGGAGCACGGGGTTACGGGCGGTGTGACCTACGAGCTCGATCTGCGGGACGTGACGCGCGGGGCGGGCGCGGTGCCGGCGCGCGAAGGGTCGCTCGGGCGATATAACAACGAGGTGCGGCTCGAGTTCGGCTGGCGCGCCGCCAACCGCTGGGCGTTCCAGCTGGGGCTAGGGCTCGATTTGGACCCGGGGATCTGGCCGCGCGGTTGGTTCGGGGGGGGGCACGGCCGGTTCGTGCTGTACTGGTAACCACCCCGCCCCCCCACCCCTACCCCCAGGGGCCAGGGATCAGGGAACCAGGGACTAGGGACCTTTCGAGATCCGGCCCCAGGCCCCTGACCCCTGACCCCCAGCCCCCTAGTCCCTGGCCCCAGGGGTGTTGGGGGGGGGAGGCGGACCCAAAAGTGTAAGCGCTATGTGGCGCCCCTGCGACGAGGTGGGGTGTAGCGCCCACGAAACGGGCGGTATGAGGCTTGCGACACCTGGCGTGCTGACGCCACTCACGCGAGCTCGTGCCCGGGCTATGGGAGTCCCGCATACCCAGCAGTGTGCTCATCGCCTGTCAGCGGGCGATGGGAGTCGTGGCGTGCACCCTGCTGTTGCTGGTCGTCACCACCTGCAACGTCGACAAGCTCACCAATAGCCAGCCCCCGGTCGCGACGCTGGCCGTCGCGCCCGGGAAACTCAACCAAACCGCCGCCGTCGGGAGCACCGCGCTGCGCCTGGACAGTGTCGCGCTGGCGAACGTTGGCGAGGGGGCGCTGTCCTGGAGCGCCGGCTCCATGCTGGGGTCAGGGTGGCTCTCCATCACCCCGCGGAACGGCGCCACGCCGGCGTGGCTGCGCGTGCAGCTCGACCCCGCCGGGCTCACGCCGGGCGCCTATCACGATACCGTCGTAGTGTCCGCCGGGAACGCGGCCCACAGCCCCGCGGCGGTCCCGGTGGATTTCGTGGTCCATCCCTGCGTAGCAGCCGCCATCGCCCCCGATGCGCTGCTGACCGACTCGCTCACGCGCCAGAGCTGCGGGGCGCCGCACCGCGCCGGCAGCTTCGCACAGCTGTACAGCTTCGCGGGCCGGGCTGGTGACTCGATCTCCGTCCTCATGGCCGCGCCGGCCCTCGACGGCTACGTCGTGCTCGACAGCTCGACCGCCGGCACGGCGCCCCCGCTCGCGCAGAACGACCGCTGCGGCACGTCGGGCGACGCCTGCCTGCGCTATCAGCTGCTGCGTGTCGGTGGCACGTACACGATCGAGGCGACGAGCGCCGCCGCGAGCACGACGGGCGCCTACACCCTGAGCGTGACGCGGCCCCGCGCCCCGGCCGCTCCGGCCTCCGTGGCGCAGCTGCGCAGCGACTCCGCGACGGGGCTGCCGGTCGGCACCGTGACCGACGAGCCGACGGTGGTGGTGCGCGGCGTGGTGACCGACCCCGATATCGCCGACACGCTGCGGCTGCAGGTGGAAGTGCAGCCGGTGGGAACGGCGTTCACCGACCTCCCCACGGCGGCGAGCGACCCCGTCTCGAGCGGCCAGCCCGCGTTCGTCGCGCTGACCGGTCTCGCGGATAACGGCGCGTATCATTGGCAGGCGCGTGCGCTGGACCAGACGGGCCGGGCGGGCGTCTGGGTGGCGTTCGGCGGCAACCCCGAGACGGCCACCGACTTCGCCACTGCCGTACCGCAGCCGCCCGGCGCGCCGACGACGCTGGCTCAGTTCCAGAGCGACGGCGTCGCGTCCATCGCAGTGGGCGGCATCGCCAAGGGCCGCTCCGTGGTGTTCAAGGCCACCGTCGCGGACCCGAACGCCGGCGACCAGCTGCGCCTGGACGTCGAGGTCGAGCCCCTCGGCACGGCGTTCAGCGGGGTGCCGAGCGGCTCGGGCGCGTCGGTCGCGAACGGTGCCACCGCCACGGCCACCGTCGCCGGGCTGAACGACAACGTGGCGTATCACTGGCAGGCGCGCGCGGTGGATCAGACCGGGCGCGCCGGCCCCTGGGTCGCGTTCGGCGACAACGCGGAGACCGGGGCGGACTTCCGCGTCGCGGTGACCGTGACGCAGCTCAGCTTCACCGTACCGCCCGGCACCACCGCCGCCGGCGCGGCGATCACCCCGGCCGTGCAGGTGACGGCGCAGGATGCGCTCGGCACCACCGTCGTGAGCTTCACCGGCGACGTGACGGTGGCGATCGCCACGAACCCGGCCGGCGGTACACTCGGCGGCACCGCCACGGTCGCCGCCGTGAACGGCGTGGCCACGTTCGCGAACCTCACGATCAACCGGGTGGGGCAGGGCTACACGCTGCAGGCGAGCGCCGGCGCGCTGAGCCAGCCGAGCCCGCCCTTCGACATCACCGCCGCCGCGGCCGGGAAGCTGGCCATGGTGACGCAGCCGTCGGCCGCCGCGCAGAGCGGCGTCGCCTTCGCCACGCAGCCCGCCGTCCAGGTGCAGGACCCGAGCGGCAACCCGGTCGCCGATCCGAACGTCGTCGTCACCGCGGTGATCGCGTCGGGGCCGAGCGGCGCGACGGTGGCGTCGGCCAGCGCGACGACGAGCGCGAGCGGCCGAGCCACGTTCAGCGGGCTCGCCATCAGCGGGCCGACGGGGAGCTACACGCTGAGCTTCGTCGCCTCGGGGCTGGCCCCGGTCACGTCAAACGCCATCGCGCTGTCGCCGGGACCGGCGAGCGGGCTCGCGATCGTCACGCAGCCACCGGCCACCGCGGCGAGCGGCATCGCATTGTCGCAGCAGCCGGTCATCCAACTGCGGGACGCCGCCGGCAACGCCGTGCATCAGAGCGGCGTGGCGGTGACGGCGGCGATCGCGAGCGGCGGACCGGCGTTGAGCGGCGCGAACCCGATCACCACCACCACCTCCGGCACGGCGACGTTCACCAACCTCACCATCACGGGCATCGCGGGCCCGCGCACCCTGAGCTTCTCGGCGCCTCAGCTCCCGGCGGTCACGTCGACCACTGTCACGCTGACGGCCGGGCCCGCGACGCAGATCGCGATCAACGGCGGCAACAACCAGACGGTTCCGGTCGGGGGCACGGTGCCGATCCAGCCGTCCGTCATAGTAAAGGACGCGGGCGGCAATCCGATCGCCGGCGTCACGGTCACGTTCGCGGTCGCGCCCGGCAGCGGCACCATCACCGGGGCGAGCCAGACCACCAACGCGAGCGGGATCGCCAGCGTGGGCAGCTGGACGCTGGGCACGACCGCGGGGACCAACACGCTGACGGCGACGACGAGCGGGCTCACGGGCAGCCCGGTCACGTTCACCGCCACGGGCACGCCCGCCGGCGCCGGCAGCATCGCCGTCAGCGCCGGCGACAATCAGACGGCGACCGTGAATACCGCGGTGACCACTCCGCCCGCGGTGATCGTGCGCGACCAGTTCAACAACCCGGTCGCCGGCGTGGCCGTCGTCTTCGCCGTCGGGTCGGGAACCAGCAGCATCACGGGTGCCGACCAGACCACCAACGCGAGCGGGATCGCCACCGTGGGGAGCTGGACGCTGGGCCGAACCACCGGCGTCTACACTCTGACCGCCACCTCGGCGGGCCTGACCGGCAGCCCGGTCACGTTCACCGCCACGGCGAGCGCGGCTGCCCCGGCCTCCATCGCCGTCAGCGCGGGGAACAACCAGTCGGCACCCGCGGGGACGGCGGTGCCGACGCCGCCTGCCGTCGTGCTGCGGGATCAGTTCGACAACCCCGTCCCCGGCGTGGCGGTGACGTTCGCGGTGGCGGCGGGTGGCGGCAGCGTGAACCCGACCACACCGGTGACGACCGGCGCGGACGGGATCGCGGCGGTGACGTCCTGGACGCTCGGCACCACGGCCGGCGCGAACCGGCTCACCGCGACCGCGAGCGGCAGCGGCATCACCGGCAACCCCCTGAGCTTCACGGCGACCGGTACGGCCGGGGCGGCCGCGCGGCTCGCGATGGCGACGCAACCGTCCGGCACCGTCCAGAGCGGCGTCATCTTCCCGCAGCAGCCGGTGGTGCAGCTGGAAGACGCGTCCGGCAACCCGGTCAATCAGAGCGGGACGACGGTCACGGCGGCGATCGCATCGGGCGGGGGGACGCTGGGCGGCACGGCGACGGCGACCACGAACGCCGCCGGCACCGCGGTGTTCACCAACCTGTTCATCACGGGAACCGTCGGGTCGCGCACGCTCGGCTTCAGCGCGACGAGCTTCACCAGCATCACCTCGACGCCGGTCGACGTGACCGCGGGCGCGGCCACCCAGATCGCGGTGAACGCCGGCAACAACCAGACGGCCACCACGGGCACCGCGGTCGCCGTCGCGCCGTCGGTGATCGTGCACGACGCCAGCGGCAACCCCGTCGCGGGCGTGGCCGTCACGTTCGCTCCGGCGTCGGGCGACGGCAGCGTCACCGGGGCGAACCAGACGACCACCGCGAGCGGGATCGCGACGGTGGGCAGCTGGACGCTGGGGATGATCGCGGGGACGAACACCCTCACCGCGACCGCTCCCGGGCTCACCGGCAGCCCGGTCACGTTCACTGCCACAGGCGCGCCCGGCGCACCCGCCCATCTCACCAAGTTCTCCGGTGACGGTCTGACCGGTCAGGTCGGCACCACGCTGAGCACGCCACACACCGTGTTGGTCACGGACGCGAACGGCAACCCGGTTCCCAACGTGACTGTGAGCTGGGCGGCCGCCTCGGGCGGCGGCTCGGTAAACCCGACGACCTCGCAGACCGATGTAAACGGGCACGCCAGCACGATTCGTACGCTCGGCGCGGCACCCGGGACCGAAACGACCACGGCCGCCGCCGCAGGCCTCACGCCGGTCACGTTCACGATCACCGCGACCGTGGCGGGCGCCACCCAGATGACGCTGAACGGCGGGGACCGCCAGACCGGCGTCGTGGGGACGACGCTGCCGACAGCGCTGTCGGTGCGCGTGGCGGACCAGTTCAACAACCCGGTCGCGGGCGTGCAGATCTCGTGGTCGGTGGTGGACGGGGGCGGGTCGGTGAGTCCGGCGATCTCCACCTCGAACCCGAGCGGCATCGCGTCCACCGGTTGGACACTCGGCACGCGCATGACCACCACCGACAGCACCCAGGTGGTACAAGCGACGGGCGTCGGGTCGGCGGTCAACTTCACCGGCTTCACCGTCCCCGGCCCGGTGAGCGCGTCCCAGACCACGGTGGTGGCGGCTCCCGGGACGATCAGCGCTTCGACCGGGAGCAGCGCGAGCACGATCACCGTGACGGCGCGCGACCAGTACGGCAACGTGATCCGCGGCAAGACCGTCGTGCTCGCGGCGACGGGCAACAGCAACGCGCTGGTCCAGCCATCGCCCGACACGACCACTGCGAGCGGGGTCGCCAGCGGGACGTTGAGCTCCACCGTGGCTCAGGCCAAGACGGTATCCGCGACGGTCGCTGGCACCGCGATCACCCAGCAGGCCACAGTGACGGTGAGCCCGGCGGCGGCGGCGAGCCTCGACTTCATCGTGCAGCCGAGCAACGCCGCGGCGGGCGTGGCCATCGCGCCCCCGATCCAGGTGGAAGTCCGCGATCAGTTCCAGAATCGCGCCACGGCGGCCACGCCGGGGATCATGCTCGCCCTCAACCCGAACCCGGGCAGCGCCACGCTGGGGGGCACCCTGCCGCGCACCGCCGTGAACGGCGTGGCCACGTTCGACGACATCACCGTGGACCGCGCGGCCAACGGCTACCGCCTGGTCGCCAGCTCGGCGCCGCTCACGGCGGCGACGAGCGCGCTGTTCAACGTCGCGACCGCTCCCGCCACGTCGATCGCGATCAACGCCGGGAACAGCCAGACCGCAACGGTGGGGACGGCGGTCGCGACGCCGCCATCGGTGATCGTGCGGGATCAGTTCAATAACCCCGTCGCCGGCGTGCAGGTCACGTTCGCGGCGGGGCTGGGCGGCGGCACGGTGAGCCCCACAACGGCGGTGACCAGCAACGCCAGCGGCATTGCGGCCGTGACCTCCTGGGCGCTCGGCCACACGGCGGGGACGAACACCCTGACGGCCAGCGCCACAGGCCTGACCGGGAGCCCGGTGACGTTCAGCGCGACGGGGACCGCGGGACCGGCGACGCAGATCGCGCTCAACGCCGGGAATAATCAAACGGCCCCGGCCGGGACACAGGTCGCCACGCCCCCGTCGGTGCTGGTGCGTGACCAGTTCAACAATCCCGTGGCGGGGGTCGCGGTGACGTTCGCCCCGGCTTCCGGGAGCGGCACGGTGAACCCGACCACTCCGGTAACCACCGACGCGAGCGGTGTCGCCGCCGTCAGCTCGTGGACGCTCGGCACCGCCCCCGGGACCAACACCCTCACGGCGACCGCGAGCGGCCTGTCCGGCAGCCCGGTGACGTTCACCGCCACGGGAACCACGGGAGCGGCGACGCAGATCGCGATCAACGGAGGCAACGGCCAGATCGCCACGGTCGGGACGGCCGTCGCGACGCCGCCGTCAGTGATCGTGCGGGATCAGTTCAATAATCCTGTGGCAGGCGTCGCGGTCACGTTCGCGGTGGCGTCGGGGGACGGCACGGTCGACCCCACGACCGCGGTCACCACCAACGGGAGCGGCATCGCGGCGGTGACGTCGTGGACGCTCGGCCCGGGCGCAGGGGCGAACACGCTGACCGCGACCTCGCCGGGTCTCACCGGGAGCCCGGTGACGTTCACCGCCACGGGGGCGGCGGGCAGCGCCAGCTCGATCGCGATTCAGGCCGGCAACAATCAATCGGCGCCGGCGGGGAGCGCGGTCGCGACGCCACCGGCGGTGCTCATCCGGGATCAGCACGGCAATCCGGTGCAGGGCGTCAGCGTGACGTTCGCAGTCGCGTCGGGCGGCGGCAGCGTCAACCCAACGAGCCCCGTAGCCACGGGGCCTGATGGCATCGCCGCCGCGACGTCGTGGACCCTCGGCCCCACGGAGGGGACCAACACCCTCACCGCCAGCTCCCCCGGCCTCACGGGGAGCCCGGTGACGTTCACGGCTACCGGTATGGCCGGTGCGGCGGCGCGGCTGGCGCTCACGACCCCGCCCTCGAGCGCGGCGCAGAGCGGCGTGCCGTTCGCTCAGCAGCCGGTGCTGCAGGTGCAGGACGCCAACGGTAACCCGATCAGCCAGAGTGGTACGCTGGTCACGGCCGCGATCGCGTCCGGACCGAGCGGCGCCACACTGGGCAACGTCACGGCCACCACCGGCTCGAACGGGGCCGCCAGCTTCAACGGGCTCAGCCTGAGCGGCACTGCGGGCAGCTACACGCTGCGGTTCGAGGCATCCGGGCTCGCGCAGGCCACTTCCGGGACCATCACCGTGAGCGCCGGCGCCGTCGCGTCACTCGCCGTGCACGGTGGCAACAACCAGACGGCGACGGCGGGTACAGCGGTCGCGACGCCACCGTCGGTGATCGCGCGCGACGCCAGCGGCAATCCGGTGGCGGGCGTTAGCGTGACCTTCGCGGTCGCTACGGGCGGCGGGTCGGTGGGGCCGACAGCTCCGGTCCTGACCGGCACGAACGGCGTCGCGGCGGCGACCTCCTGGACCCTCGGCCCCACGGCGGGAAGCAATACGCTCACCGCAACTGCCGCCGGGTCCGGGATCAGCGGCAACCCGGTCACCTTCACGGCGACCGGCACGGCGGGCGCGGCCGCGCGGCTCAGCATCGCCACCGAGCCCTCGAGCACGGCGCAGAGCGACGTGTCGTTGGCGCAGCAGCCGGTCATCCAGCTGCGGGACGCCAACGGGAATCCCGTGAGCCAGGTCGGCGTCACGGTCACGGCGGCGATCGCCTCCGGGCCGAGCGGGGCGACGCTGGGCGGGACGACGAGCGCGACCACCAACGCCACCGGCACGGCGAGCTTCAGCGACGTCGCGATCGGGGGGCCGGTGGGGAGCTACACCCTCGGCTTCAGCGCGACGGGCTTCACCGGCGTGGCCTCGGGTGCGATCGCCTTGAGCGCCGGGCCGGCGGCGGCGATCAGCGTCAACGCCGGCAACAACCAAACGGCCCCGGCCGGGAGTGCCGTCGCTACGCCGCCGTCGGTGATCGTGCGCGACGCGAGCGGCAATCCTGTGCCGGGCATCAGCGTGACCTTCGCCGTCGCCTCGGGCGGCGGGTCCGTGAACCCGACGTCCCCGGTCCAGACCGGCGCGAACGGCATCGCGGCGGCGACCTCGTGGACGCTGGGCTCCGCGGCGGGCGCCAACACGCTCACCGCCGCCGCCGCCGGGTCGGGGATCAGCGGCAATCCGGTCAGCTTCACGGCGATCGGCACGGCGGGCGCGGCCGCGCGGCTCAGCATCACCACGCAGCCCTCGAGCGCGGCGCAGAGCGGCGCGCCGTTGGCGCAGCAGCCGGTACTCCAGTTGCAGGATGCCGGCGGCAACCCGGTCGAAGAGGCCGGCGTGGTCGTGACGGCCACGGTGGCGAGTGGTCCCGCCGGCGCCGCGCTCGCCAACCCGTCCGCCACGACCAATGCGAGCGGGGTCGCCGATTTCAGTGGTCTCACGCTCACCGGAGCAGTAGGGAGCTACACGCTGAGCTTCGCGGCGCCCAACCTCACGCCGGCCAGCTCCGGCGCGATCACGCTGAGCGCCGGCACCGCCGCGACGATCGCCGTGAGCGCGGGGAATAGCCAGTCGGCCATCGCGGGGACGGCGGTGGCGATCCCACCGGCGGCGGTCGTGAAGGACGCGAGCGGGAACCCCGTGAGCGGCGTTTCGGTCACCTTTGCGGTCGCGACCGGCAACGGGACGGTAGACCCCACCACGCCGGTCAGCACGGGCGCGGACGGCCTCGCCGCCGTGCAGTCGTGGACGCTCGGCCCGACGGCGGGTGAGAACACGCTCACCGCGACGGCGCCCGGACTTACCGGCAGCCCGCTCACGTTCACGGCGACGGCCACGGTGGGCGCGGCGGCGTCCCTGACGAAGAGCTCGGGCGACAACCTCAGCGGGCAGGTCGGCTCGACGCTCGGCACGCCGCACGAGGTGCTGGTGACGGACTCGCGCGGCAACCCCGTCTCGGGCGTGCGGGTGGATTGGCAGGCGGCCAGCGGCGGCGGATCGGTGAACCCGACCTCGTCCACGACAGACGTCAACGGTCACGCGACGACTACACGCACACTGGGCGTGCTGCCGGGGACGCAGACGACCACGGCGACCGCCACGCTCAGTGGCGGCCCGGCCACGGTGACGTTCACCCTCACCGCCACGATCGCGGGCGCGTCCCGCATGACCAAGAACGGCGGCGACCTGCAGAAGGATACCGTGGGGGCGACGCTGCCCGTGCCGTTGTCGGTGAAGGTGACCGACGATTTCAACAACCCCGTCGCCAACGTCACCGTCAGCTGGACCGTGATTGACGGCGGCGGGTCGGTGGCGCCCACGACGGCGCCGACTGATGCCAACGGCATCGCCTTCACCCGGTGGACGCTGGGGACCCGGATGACCGCCACCGACAGCACGCAGGCGGTCCAGGCCACGGGCGTGGCCAGCCCGCTGAACTTCCTGGCGACGTCGCGGCCCGGCGCGGTCAGCGCCTCGGGCACGACGGTGACG
>WNGR01008681.1_pt1 | contig 20569 bp, 16 predicted proteins | sample 5407581 | NCBI WGS metagenome assembly WNGR01 (sample SAMN13153383, study PRJNA577476) | soil metagenome | isolation source: 80 cm soil or saprolite under Garry oak tree replicate 2 | place: USA:California | collected 2016-06-15
AAGTCGGGTGCCCCAGGTCTCGATTCTGAGACCTGGGTTGTAGAGCCACCAAGTCTCGCCTCAATCTCTGCGGCCAGCGGCGCAAACTCCGCATTCGTCTTCAACCGTGCCACATCGAGCAGATCGAGCCCGCAGTCGCTGAAGCCCGCGCGCACCTCACTCAGCAGAGCCTTCCTCGCGGTCCCGCTCAGCTCGCCGACGCGCGGAATCGCGAAGCCCAACACCGGCAGCGTCTGCTCGATCTTCAGCTTCTCGCGTAGTTCCGGAGTAAGCACTTCAGTCAGAGTCACCATCGCCGGCAACCGCATATCCGGCTTATCGATGCCGTAGTTCTTGATTGCCTCGTCGTACGTCATGCGCACAAACGGAGTCGTCAGCGCGATCCCCGCCGCCGCAAACGCCGCGGTCAGAAATCCCTCGACCACGCGAAACACCGTCTCCTGCGTGGGAAAGCTCATCTCCAGGTCGATCTGCGTGAACTCCGGCTGACGGTCCGCGCGCAGGTCCTCGTCGCGAAAGCAGCGCGCCACCTGAAAGTACCGGTCGAAGCCCGAGATCATCAGAATCTGCTTGAAGATCTGCGGCGACTGCGGCAGCGCGTAGAAATTCCCAGGATGCACGCGGCTCGGCACCAGGTAATCGCGCGCGCCCTCGGGCGTCGACCGCGTCATGAACGGCGTCTCGATCTCCAGAAATCCTTCGCCGATGAGGTAGTTGCGGATCGCCATCGCTACGCGGCTGCGCAACGCGAAGTTGTGCTGCATCTCGATTCGCCGCAGGTCGAGATAGCGATACTTCAGCCGCACTTCTTCGTTCGCGATGCCGTCTTCAGCGGGCGAGAAGGGCGGCGTCTTCGCCTCGTTCAGCAGCAGCAGTTCATCGGCGACCACTTCGATCTCGCCGGTCAGCATGTTCGGATTCGCGAGGCCCGCGCCACGCAGCCGTACATGGCCCTTTACCGCGACGACGTACTCCGGCCGCGCCGCCTCCGCCTTCGCGTGCGCAATGCCGCTCTTGTCTTCGCCGACCACAACCTGCGTGATGCCGGAGCGGTCGCGCACATCCAGAAAGATGAGGCTGCCATGGTCACGCCGCCGGTTTACCCAGCCCATCAGCACGACGTTTTGCCCCGCATGCTCCGCGCGAAGCTCTCCACACATCTGCGTCCGCTGCAAACTGCCTAAAAAGTCTAAAGTCACGATCTTCCTATTGTACGAAAGCAGGCCATCTATGCCAGGTGCGTCGAAGGATTCATGGCACCGTCAACGGCCGTCTGCCGAACTGAGCCCGATTTCACCGCAAGTGACGAATACGCCCCAAAATTCCTTTCACAATAATGTCGAGGGGTGAATCGGCCTGATAGTCGGCGGGCGCGACGAAATCTACGCGGTCATCTGAGATCAGTCTATGAATCTTCCCGAGATCGCGGTCTGTGCGCGCAGAGTCATAGACGGCAATGGAGTGACCTCCCTGGTAGGTGAGCATTTTCATGGTTGGTATATCGGTGTCCCCATCGCCCAGAAAAATCATCCGCTCAAACGGTACGGGACGATCCGACTGTGCTTTATAGGCATTTATCGCTTCATTATCCCAATGATTATCGACGCCTTTATTGATTCTGAAGAGATACTGCGTCTTGGTCGTGTAGTTGATTGCGACGCCGGGCCAAGCGGCGAGCCCGTTACTGTATATGAATTTTGATGCGAATATACGCTCGAAATGCTTCGAGATTCTGCACCCTTTAATCATCTCTTCTACGCCGGAAGAGATGATGAAATGTTCCAACTTGAGTCCCAGGCCTCCAGCATGCTCGTTCATGCGTTTGAACCAAGAGCCATCCGATAATCCAGGAAAGAGAGAGGCGTTCTCGCCGTGGCGCTGAAGCTCGCTCTTCCTCACCTTAGTCCCCATTGCCCGAGCTTTGGTCAACATCAGGTGCATATAGACGAGAATTTCGTCCGCATCCTCCTTCTTCTTGGTTTCCTTAACCTCCTTCCAAAAGGCTTCTGACTTCATCCCAAGATCTGGTATAAAGCTGTTTTCCTGCAGATTGCCCTTCGCAAGGGTACCGTCGAAGTCGTAAATGATCGCAGTCCGCAACTTCTTCTCCTTTGATCGCTTCAACACATCCTCCGGTATTTACCTCTTAGCGAATTAGCTTCCGCTGGCGCTCGCCCGCTTTATTTCCTGCACAACTAGGTCGAAGTTGTCGAAATTTTGGACCAATGGACTACTCGAGTTAAGTCGCTTTAGGCTGTACGTCCCATCGCGAACTTCATTCTCCCCAAGGAACAGAATGCAACGTGCATGTCGCCTCTCAGCCACGTCGAAGTGTTTTCGCGCTTTCCAAGTCCCTTCACCAAGGTCGACCCTCAAGCCCCGCGCCCGTAAGTCTCTCGCAAGGCGAAGGGCGTTAGGTTCCTGCGCGGCGCCTATAGGAGCAATGTAGGCGTCAAGCCTCAGTGCGACCTCCCTTTCGACGTCTGTCTCAGCCTGCTCCTGCAGCACCAGGATCAGGCGGTCTTCGCCGATGGCGAAGCCGATCCCTGGAGCCTTCGGCCCGCCGAGCATCTCGCTCAGGCCGTCGTACCGCCCGCCGCCGAGCAGCGCGTTCTGCGTGCCCAGCCCGGAGCCGTCCGGCACCGTGAACTCGAAGGTCGTGCGCGTGTAGTAATCGAGCCCACGGACTAATCGCGGATTGACGGTATAGGCAACGCCACAGGCATCCAACGCCGCCCGGACCGCAGCAAAATGTTCACGCGATGAGTCATCCAGAAAGTCGGCGATCTTCGGCAGCGCGTCGATGATCTCTTGATCGCCGGGGTCCTTCGAGTCCAGCACGCGCAGCGGATTCGTCTCCGCGCGTCGCTGGTTGTCCTCGCACATGCGGTCCTTCACTGGAGCCAGCGCCTCGCGCAGCGCCACGCTGTACCGCTTGCGGTCCTCGGCGGAACCCACAGAGTTCAGAGCCAACTGCCAGCCTTTGACGCCAAGTTCGTCGAGCAGCGTCGCCAGCATCTCCAGCACTTCGGCGTCGCGGACGGGGCTTTCGGCGCCACTCGAAACCGGCCCCAGCACCTCGACCCCAATCTGCCAGAACTGCCGGTAGCGCCCGCGCTGCGGCCTCTCGCGCCGGAACTGCGGGCCGATGTAGAACAGCTTCTGCAGGTCGCCGCGCTCGCCCAGCTTGTGCTCGATGTACGCGCGGACGACGCCCGCAGTATTCTCCGGCCGTAGCGTCAGGCTCTGCGCCTTCTCACTCTGCGCGCGGGCGCGGTCCTCCCACGTGTACATCTCCTTGGAGACGATGTCGGTCTCCTCGCCCACGCCGCGCGCAAACAGCTCAGTGGCCTCGAAGATCGGGGTGCGGATCTCGCCAAAGCCATAGCGTGCAAACACATCGCGCGCAACCGATTCGACGCGGCTCCACAGCGCGGTCTCGGGGGGAAGAAGATCGCGCGTTCCACGCACAGCTTTCAGGGGCGAAGTAGGTCCAGACATGAACCTCCAGTGTATCTCCCCGTTGAAAGAGCGCAATTTCAATCGCGCCGCAAATGTCCTGCCTTCAGTTATATGGTTTCTCCAGCAGCGCCCCAAACCCCTGCCGCGGCGGCTGCATCTTAACCTGAGGAGGTAATCCCGTGAAGCGAATTGAGAAGTTTATAGCTCTCTCGACCATCTCCGCAGTGCTTTCCACCGGAGCGATCTTCGCCCAGGATGACCATCGCGACGACCATCATGATGCCGACCGCCGCGACGATCACCACGATAACCATCAATATGTCCGCCACGACGAATGGCGGAAGGGTTATCACATGAGGCACGAGGACTGGGACCGTGGCGAGCGCGTTGACTACAACACCTATCACCTGAGGCGCCCGCCACGCGGCTACGAGTGGCGCGAGGTCGATGGCAACTTCGTTCTGGCAGCCGTCGCCACCGGCGTTGTCGCGTCCATCGTGGCCGCGAACGCCGCGCACTGAGCAATCGTCCTGCGCCTGCGCCCACCCCAGGCGCGAGTATGCAGCAAACACTTCGACCCCTGGCACTTTCGCCAAGGGTCGAAGTCTTTCAACCTGAAACCTGCAACTAAGCAACCTGCAACTTCTTAGAACTTCAGACTCAGCGACATCTGGATCTGGCGTGAACTGCCGATTGCATGAGTCGTCACGCCTAGTCCGTCCGCGCAGTTGTAAACCGAGTTTGAGTTGGCATTCGTGGAGGTTCCGTTCGCCTTGTAAGTGCAGGCCGGCAAAGCCGTGGACTTTACGCTCTGGAACGAGTTGTACTCCTCGTTCATCGTGATATTGTCCGTTGGAATATCGAAGCTCGTCGTATTCGTCAGGTTGTAGATGTCGAAGGTGTACTTCAGGGCATAGCGCTCCGTGAAGGAGGTCTCCTTCACGATCGACATATCCGCTCGCTTCTGGAATGACTGACGGAAGATGTTGCGCTGGCCGTGGGTAAAGTCGGTCTCGAACTTGTCGGTGGTTGGAATGCCTCCGCCCAACCCGCCTGCCGGGAGCAGCGGAACGGTAAAGCATGCAGGATTGAGCGCCAGCCGGCCCGAACCAGCCGTGAATGCCCCGGAGGCTCCGGTCTTCGCGCTCTTTGGAGTGCAACCCGGCGCCAGCGGCACGATCGGGTTGGTGATGCCGTCGGCGGTGCTGTAGTAGATGCTGCCCACCGCGCCGCTGTAGTCAATCACGCTATAGGGCTGGCCGCTCTGCAGCACGGTGAGCCCTACTACCGACCAGCCATCGGCGACCTTGCCCTCCAGCGTTCCTTTAGCCGCCAGTTCCGGCAGCTTGTAAACGTAGTTGAAGTTGATGACATGCGTTCGGTCGAAGTCCGCGGAGGCATATCCATCCCGCAGGTTCAGCGGATTGTTGCCGTTGTAGAACAGCCCCAGCCCGCTGTGCTCATCCAGTGCATGCGAGTAGGTGTAGGACGCGCCTACCTGGACGCCGTGGCTCATGCGCTTCTCCACGTGCGCCTGCAGCGCGTGATACGAGTCGACCCCCGCGGCCTTGTAGTCGATCGACTCCGCCGCATATCCGATGTACGGCACGCGCCGGTCGACGTTGCCGCCCTCATAGTCCTCGGCGTAGGGTTTGCCGTCCGGCAGCGTCGAGTCGTACACCGTATAGCCGTAGGTGTACTTCTCTCCATGGATGGGCGACGACGGCGTCGCGATCCCGGGTTGATTGAACGGCACCGGAATCACCTGGTGACGGCCCAGGTTGCCGACGTATCCAAGCTCGATTGCCAGGTCGTTCCGCGGTTGCCATTGGAGGTCCAGCGTGAAGTTCATCGTGTACGGCAGCTTATTGCCGCGATCGTACACGCCCAGCGAGATCGGCTGCCCGAAATCCTTGATGCTCGCAAGATTGGGAAGGTAGTTGCTCAGGTCAGAGGCCTTCGGGCTGGTCGGGGCCGGCGACTTCGTTCCCCCAAATGGATTCTCCAGGTTGCCGCCCGCGTTCGTCCCATCGCAGGTCGGCAGGAAGCCCTCATAGAAGGTAGTCGGAACGCAGCTTTGCGCGGTCACGAACGGCAGTTGCTGGTTCACGCCGAAGGGCCCGCCTGTCACGGTGCCGATCGCGTACCCCGGCGAGAAGTAGCTGAACAATTCGCCGCGGTCGTAGTACATTCCAGCGCCCGCCCGGACGACGACCTTGTCCTTGAACATCGTCGGCTGCCACGCCGCTCCCAGCCGAGGGCCGATGCCCCACTGCCGTCCCGTCAACGTCGTGTTGCTCACGCCCTTGCTCCCGTTCGCGTTGTTGCCCGCGATGATGAACCCCGGATTGACGATTGTGTCCGAAACCGAGTTATAGCTGTAGAGCGAGGGATCGAAGTTGAAGATGCGCCCCTGCTTTTCCGTCAGGCCGCCATCCCAGTCATAGCGAAAGCCTGCCGTCAGGGTCAGCGTAGGAGTCGCCTGAAACTTGTCCTGCAGATAGAGGCCGACCTGGTTGGCGCGATAGTACCGGCTGGCGTTCCCCTGCAGGTAGCTGCTGACGTAGAAACCGGTGACCGCACCGCCCGGCGTAACCAGGCCTTGTACGAACTGGCTGAAGTCCTCGGCGGTTACCGTTCCCGTTCCGGTGCGCTTGTCGATCGTGTTCAGTTGCGTATAGCTGTAGCTGCCTCCGAAGCTCACGCTGTGCTTGCCCAGCGTCCAGATCGCGTTGCCCGAGGGCTGCAAGCGATTCTGGAAGACGCCAACGTTCGACCCTTGAGCCTCTGCGTTCGGCCCGACGCTGAGAATGCCGTTGGACCCCAGGGAATATTTTGACTTATTGTTGCCCAGAACGTTCACCACGGAGATGCCCGGGAAATAGGTCGACCCGAAGCTGTTGATGGTGGAGTTTCCGGCGGTCCCGCCCGGGATGCTCTGCGGCGTAAACGGCTGCTGGTTGTTGCTGTAGATCTTCTCCCGCAGGAAGCCGATCGTCTCCTGCGTGCTCAGGTTTGGCTTGACCACGTAGGTATTGCTGATCGAAAAGACATGGGCGCCGGCATCCAACTGCTGCGTGAACCCGGGCACGTTCGAATAGGCATAGGGAGCGAGCGTCGGATCATGCTGGAAGAAGTACTTCAGCGCGATCGTGTCCTTGGCCGACGCGTTGTAATCCAAATCTCCGACCGCCATGTCCGCTTTGAATCGCCCTGTCCCAGGAATAAACGCGTCGTCGGGATGCGCCGGCGAGAAGCTGGCAGAGCCGGTATCGTTTGGGATCAGCCATTTGCCCGGCTGGCCCGGCAGCGCAGGCGAGTTGAACAGCGACAGCACCGTGTGATCGATCTTGCTCGCCGTCAGTGTCGTCCCAAACGCCTGATTCGTCATCGTCGCAATACCTGCGGCTGTACGATTGCTGTCGCTCAATCCCACCGGAACATCCAGAAACGACGAGCCGATCTCCTGGTCCGACACATGCAGATGCTGATACGCAAAGAAGCCGAACAGCTTGTCCTTGATGATCGGACCGCCCACCGTTCCCCCCGCCATGTAACGGTGCAATTGCGGATTCTTCATGTTCGCCGGCACATCGCCGTCCTGCTTGAAGAAGAACGGAGCCGCGTTGAGAGCATTCGAGCCATGATGGCCATAGAGCGTGCCGTGATACGCATTGGTTCCGGTGGCCGTGCTGATGTCGATGTGGGCGCCGCTGGTCGAGCCCTGCTGCGCGTCGTACATCGACGCGTTCACCCGCACCTCTTCGATCGTCTCCGGCGCCGGCGTCGGAATCGCATTGCCCATCGCCAGATACACCGACGCGCTCGACTGGATCACGCCGCCGCCGCCCGTGTTGCCCACGCCGGTCGAATTCACCACGCGCGCCGAGCCCACCTGGCTAGTGCTTTTGCCATTGAACAGAGAGCTTCCGTCCACGCCATTCAGCGAAAAGCTGTTGCTGGTGTCGCGCTGCCCGTTCGCCCAGATCGGCGCATTCCCGAGCCCGGAGTTTGCCCCCGTCCCGCCCGGCAGCTCCGCATTTACGCCCGGCGACAGAATCGCCACGCCGGTAAAGCTGCCGGTCGGCAGCGGAATCGACTCCACCTGCGCCTTGTCGAGCACATATCCGTTGGTGGTGTCGACCGCATTCATCAGCGGAGCCGCGTTGACGGTGATGGAATCCGTCACCGCGCCCACGGCCAGTGAGGCGTTGACGCTTGCCGTGCGGTCCGCCTGCACCGTTATCCCGGGGAAGGTCTGGGTCTGAAACCCTTCGTGCGTCACCGTGATGGTGTAGTGCCCGATGGGCAGGTTGACGAACGTGTAGTAGCCGTTTCCTCCGGAGACTTGCTCGCGCTTGAGTCCAGTCTCGGCTCCGACCACGGACACCTTGGCGCCCGTCAGAAGGCCTCCCTGGGCGTCGGTGACCACTCCGGTAATGCCCCCCAATGTCTGCTGCGCGCGAGCGCCGGCAGGAAGCAGAAGGACGAAGGCAACAACTGCCAGAATGCGGAAGATACACGACTGCCTGGACATAAGTGATGTCTCCTGGAGAAAAGAATGGACTGCCGAAACTGCTTCAGTTGTCAGCCACTTGCTTAGTTATGTGTCTAGAGAGGTCCTTCAATACTGACAGGGCGGACATAAAGATTCGATAAAGATTTGTGACTTAGTGGCCCGGAAGGTCACGAAATAAGGCAGGGAATCCATTGCCAGCGGAGACCGTTGGCGACGAAGAAAAACACGATGGGGTGTTCATCTCCGAACATACCGCATCCGGTATTGATTGGCGAGAAATTTTTATGCTTATGTCCGTCAGCTCACAGAAGATACAAAGCTATTTCGAAGCAGCCCGCCCCGCCTGATCCAGGTCGAGATTCAGCTCCAGTACATTCACCCGCGGCTCGCCCAGCAGGCCGAACTGACGCGGCGTGACGTGCGCCGTCACCAGGTTCCGCACCGCATCTTCGCTGACATGCCTCTCCGCCGCCACGCGCGCGACCTGATAGAACGCCGCGGCCGGGGAGATGTCCGGGTCCAGCCCCGACGCCGATGCCGTCGCCAGATCGATAGGGACCGGCGGATTCGTACCCTTGGGATTGAGCGTCTGCACCGTCCCCGCCACACGCGTCGCCAGGGCCGCGCTGCTCGGCGCAAGATTCGAGCCGCCGGAGTTTCCCGCGTCGTAACCCGTGCCCGCCGCCGACGGCCGCGACCAGAAATAGCCCGGCCCGCTGAACGGCTGTCCGATCAGATGCGAGCCCACCACCACACCGTTCTTCGTGATCAAGCTGCCGTCAGCCTGCTTTGGAAAGATCACATGCGCCAGCCCCGTCACCACCAGCGGATATCCAATCCCCAGCAGCACCGCCGTCACCACCGTATACAACACCGAAGTTATGATGTGCTTCTTCATCGCTTTTCCCTCGAACCTCGAACCTTTGTCGCGTCATTCTGACTCGAAGAGTCAGAATCTCTGTATTTGTTTTCAACTGACAACCTGCAATCTGCAACTTCCTCACACCAGATGAATCGCCGCAATCACCATGTCGATCGCCTTGATCCCAATAAACGGCGCAACAATCCCGCCCAGCCCATAGACCCACAAGTTGCGCCGCAGCAGCGCCGCCGCCGACATCGGCTTGTACTGCACGCCGCGAAGCGCCAGCGGAATCAGCGCGACGATAATCAGCGCGTTGAAGATGACCGCCGAAAGAATCGCCGACTCCGGGGACTGCAGGTGCATCACGTTGATGACCGCGAGTTGCGGGAACACCACCATGAACATCGCCGGAATAATCGCGAAGTACTTCGCCACATCGTTCGCGATGGAGAAGGTCGTCAGCGCGCCGCGTGTCATCAGCAATTGCTTGCCGATGCCGACGATCTCGATCAGCTTGGTCGGGTTGGAGTCCAGATCGACCATGTTCCCGGCCTCCTTCGCCGCCTGCGTGCCGGAGTTCATTGCCACGCCTACGTCGGCCTGGGCCAGCGCCGGAGCGTCGTTCGTCCCATCGCCCGTCATCGCGACCAGCTTACCCTGCGCCTGCTCGCGGCGGATCAGGTCCATCTTGTCCTTGGGTTTGGCTTCGGCGAGAAAGTCGTCCACGCCCGCCTCGCGCGCAATCGCCGCGGCGGTCAGCGGATTGTCGCCCGTGATCATGATGGTCTTGATGCCCATCGCGCGAAGCTGTTCGAAGCGCTCCTTCATACCGCCCTTCACGATGTCCTTCAGGTGAATCACGCCCAGCGCGCGGCCATTCTCCGCGACCACCAGCGGCGTACCTCCGCTGCGCGCCACCGTGTCGACGATCGCACGCACTTCATCCGGCAGGATCGACCCGTTGTCCTTCAGATAGCCGGCAATCGCATCGGCCGCGCCTTTGCGAATCGAGCGGCCTTCCATGTCCACTCCGGACATGCGGGTCAGCGCGCTGAAGGGGATGTACTCCACCTTCAGGCTCGCCAGCTCGCGACCGCGCAGGCCGTACAGTTCCTTGGCCAGCCGTACAGTTCCTTGGCCAGCACCACAATCGAGCGGCCCTCCGGCGTCTCATCCGGAAGCGACGAAAGCTGCGCCGCATCCGCGAGTTCCTCACTGGTGACGCCCGCCGCGGTCAGAAATTCCGACGCCTGCCGATTGCCCAGCGTGATGGTCCCGGTCTTGTCCAGCAGCAGCGTGTTGACGTCGCCCGCCGCCTCCACCGCGCGGCCGGATACTGCCAGCACATTGTGCTGCACCAGGCGATCCATGCCCGCAATGCCAATGGCAGAGAGCAGCCCGCCAATCGTCGTCGGAATCAAACACACCAGCAGCGAGATCAGCACGAACACGGTCTGCGGCGCGCCCGAGTAAACGGCAAACGGCTCCAGCGTTACGACCGCCAGCAGGAAGATGATCGTCAACCCGGCCAGAAGAATATTCAGCGCAATCTCGTTCGGCGTCTTCTGCCGCTGCGCGCCTTCGACCAGCGCAATCATGCGGTCGAGGAATGTCTCGCCCGGGTTCGACGTAATGCGCACCACAATCACGTCGCTCAGCACGCGCGTTCCGCCGGTCACCGCCGACCGGTCTCCACCGGCCTCGCGAATTACCGGCGCAGACTCGCCCGTAATTGCGGACTCGTCCACCGACGCGACGCCTTCAATCACCTCACCGTCGCCGGGAATCATCTGCATGGCTACCACGCGAACCTTGTCGCCCACTCGCAGATGCGAACTCGCCACCTCTTCCGTGCTTCCGTCCGCCCGCAGCTTGTGCGCCGTCGTCTCGGACTTCGCCTTGCGCAGCGCATCGGCCTGGGCCTTGCCGCGCCCCTCCGCCATCGCCTCGGCAAAGTTCGCGAACAGCACTGTGAACCACAGCCACAGCGTGATCTGCAGGTTGAACGCGAAGTGCCCGCCGCGCCCGAACAGCAGCACCGTCGTCACCACGCTGCCCACCTCGACGACAAACATGACCGGGTTCTTCGCCATCAGCCGGGGATCGAGCTTCTTCAGCGAATCCACAGTCGCGCGCTTCACAATCGCCCCGTCAAACAAGTTCTTCTTCTTCGCCGTTCCTGTATGTGCTGCAGTCATCGTTGCTTGCCTCTCCACTTCCGCTCGTCATTCTGACTCGCAGAGTCAGAATCTCCGTAGTTGCTTCTAGGTAAGCCAAGCCTTCAGGCTTGGCCCTCTCAAGTCCCCCAATAAGCCGGGGCTTTAGCCCCTGGAGCATGCCCTCCTCGAACCCTCGAACCAAGTACCTCGAACCTAAAAACTCGAACCTGCCCTCAGCAACAAGTGCTCCAGAATCGGCCCGAGACTCAACGCCGGGAAGAACGTCAGCGCTCCGACGATCACAATCACGCTCACCAGCAGCACTGAAAACAACGAAGTCGTCACCGGGAAAGTCCCCACCGACGGCGGTGCAATCTTCTTGCTCGCCAGATTTCCCGCCACCGCCAGCATCGGCACGATCATCAGGAAGCGCCCCGCCAGCATCGCGATGCCCTGGGTCAGCAGGTACCAGTGCGTATTCGCATTCAGTCCCGCGAGCGCCGAACCGTTATTCCCCACCGCCGACGTGTACGCATACAGGATCTCCGAAAGCCCGTGCGGTCCCTTGTTCGCGAGACTTGACAACCCCGCCGGCAGCAGCACCGACACCGCCGCAAAGCCCAGGATGATCAGCGGGAAGATCAGCAGATAGAGCATCGACAACTGCACGTCGTACGCCTCTACCTTCTTGCCCAGATACTCCGGCGTGCGGCCTACCATCAATCCCGCGATGAACACCGTCACCACCACGAAGATGAGCATTCCGTACATGCCCGCGCCCACCCCGCCGAAGATGATCTCGCCCGCCATGATATTAGCCAGCGGCACCATGCCGCCCAGCGGCATGAACGAGTCGTGCATGGAGTTGACCGCGCCGCAACTTGCGTCCGTCGTCACCGTGGCAAACAGCGCGGAGTTGGCAAGGCCGAACCGCACTTCTTTGCCTTCCATGTTGCCGCCGGAGCTTAGCGTCTGCACCGGCCCCGTCGCAACCACGCGCTGATCGACGCCCTTCAACAGCGGATTCGACTGTCCTTCAGCCCAGTAGCAGGTCACCACGCCGGCGAACCACAGGATCGACATTGCGGCGAAGACCGCCCAGCCATGCTTCTCCGACCCGGTCATCTTGCCCAGCGTCAGGCACAACCCGCCGCTGATGACAAAAATCGAAACCATCTCCAGCAGGTTGCTGAACGGCGTCGGGTTCTCAAACGGATGCGCGCTGTTCGCGTTGAAGAAGCCGCCGCCGTTCGTGCCCAGCATCTTGATCGCTTCCTGCGAGGCCACCGGCCCCTGCCCAATGCTCTGGCTTGTAACCGTAGTTGTTACAGGCTTTCCATCTGTGCCCGTGGATGTTACATGTTGCGTCTCGACCAGCGTGGCCGTGTCATACGGCTTGAAGTTCTGAATCACTCCCTGAGACACCAGCGCCAGCGCATACACCACGCAGACCGGCGCCAGCACCCACAGCGTTCCGCGCGTCAGGTCGACCCAGAAGTTCCCCAGCGTCTTCGATTCGCGCCGCGAAATGCCGCGGATGAAGGCGATCGCCAGCGCCATGCCTACCGCCGCCGACCAGAAATTGTGCGTCGCCAACCCGAACGCCTCGGTCAGGTAGCTCATCGTGGTTTCGGGCACATACGCCTGCCAGTTGGTGTTCGTCGTGAACGAACCGGCGGTGCTCCACGCCAGCCACGGCTCGACCGCGGCCAGGTGCTGCGGGTTCCAGAGCGGAATCGCATGCTGCAGGCGCTCCACCGCATAGGTCAGCAACATCGTCGCCAGCGAGAAGATCAGCATCGCAGCGCCATACTCCGTCCAGCGCATTTCGACACTCGCATCGACGCCAGTCAGGCGATACAGCAGCCGCTCAATCGACCCCAGCACCGGATCGAGCCACGTCCGCTTGCGCTCGTACACACGGGCCATGTACAGCCCCATCGGCTTTGCGATAAGCAGCACCAGCACGAAAAAGACCGCAATCTGCAGCCAGCCATTCGAGGTCATCAGAATTTCTCCGGACGCAAAAGCGCGTACACCAGGTAAACCAGCAGCACGGCAGTCAACAAGAGTAAGAGAATGTTTTCAAGCATGGCCGCCACCACCCTTCAACGATTGGCAGCCGTACACATACGCCACGGCGATGATGAAGAACACAATCGAAACGCCGGCGAATACAAGGTCGCTCATGAGATCGGCTCCTGCATCCCGCGCCAATTCCTGCGCCGCGCGGGATTACAGAATCGAGTCTGGCAGCCTCAGGCGTAGGAAAGCAGTAGGAAGGCCGTTAAGATTTTGTAAGCGGAGTCTTTTGTTCTGCTTCGTCATCGCCCGGCGTCGGCCGCAGCCGGTACCCAACCCATGGCTCGCTGAGCACATATTGCGGCTCGCCGCCCGGCTCGATCTTCTTGCGAAGCTGTGCGATCAGCACGCGAAGATACTCCGGCTGATCCACTCCGGCGGCGCCCCAGATCGCACGCAATAGCGTTTTGTGCGTCAACACCCGGTCGGCGTTGCGCGCGAAGTACAGCAACAGATCGAACTCCTTCGGCGTCAGGTGCACCTCCACGCCGCGCACGCTCACGTGGTGGCGTTCGAGATCGATGCGGAAATCGCCCACTTCGACCAGACCTTCCTGCGCTCCCTCCGCGGCCGCGCCAACCCGCCGCGATTGCACCCGCACCCGCGCCAGCAGTTCCTGAATACTGAATGGCTTGGTGATGTAGTCGTCTGCGCCCTCGTCCAGCGCCGCAACCTTGGCGTTGTCCTGACTGCGCACCGACAGCACGATAATGGGCACCTGCGAGCGCTCACGAATCTCCCGCGTCAGTTCGATACCGTCCATGCCGGGCATGGTCAGGTCGGTGATCACCAGGTCGGGCTGCAACTTCAGAAACTGTTCCAGCGCATCTTCGCCGTCGTGGGCCACCATCACCTCATGCCCATTGCTCTGCAACGAAGTGCGCAGCACGCGCGTAATCTGCGGCTCATCATCGACAACTAGAATCCGCATCTTTGCCTTTACCTCTCAACTCTCAAGCCCGTCTGACTCAGCCCTTTTGAATCGTCATTCTGACTCGCAGAGTCAGAATCTCCGTATTTGTCTCTTCCCTCGAACCTCGAACCCAGTACCTCGAACCTACTTCGCCGGCTGCGTCACAATATGCACATCCACATCCGGAGCATCGCTCATAAACCGCTCCAGTGCGATGTAGTACATATATTTCTTCCAGCCCTTCACCGCACTCCGCCCGAAGATGACCTGCGTAATTCTGTTCTTTGAAATATAGTCTGCAGTCGCTGCGGGAACGCTGCTGCCTTTCAGCCGCACCACATGCGCGCCTACATTGTCGGCAAACTGGATGTTCGCGTCGAGCGATCTCAGACGCTGCTCCGTCTGGTCCGACTCGATTTCGACGTAGAGCACGTAGAACTCGCCATCCATCGCCTCGGCCATGCGCGCCCCGCGAGCGATCAGGTCGCGAGACGCCGGATTCGCGCTGATACACACGGCGATCCGCTCGGCAATCTGCCAATGTCCGCTCAACTTCTTGCGCTGCACGTAATCGTCGAGCGTGCGGTCGACGGCGCGCGTCACTCGCTGCAGCGCCATCTCGCGCAGTGCGATCAGATTGCCGCGCCGGAAAAAGTTCTGCAGCGCGCGCTCCACCCGTTCCTGCGGATAGATATCGCCGCGGCCCATGCGGGTCACCAGCGCCTCGGGTGTCAGGTCGCTAAGCACAACCTCGTCGGCGCGGTCCAGAACCCAGTCCGGAACCGTCTCGCGCACCGTAATGCCGGTCAGGCTCTGCACCCGGGGCGTAATGCTCTCCACATGCTGCACATTCAACGTCGAGAGCACGTCGATCTCCGCCTCCAGAATCTGCAGCACATCCTGGAAGCGCTTCGCATGCACGCTGCCGCCCGCCTCTAAATCAAACCCGATATTCGTGTGAGCCAGTTCGTCGATCAGCACGACCTCAGGCTTGCGCGCCAGAATCGCATCCACATCCATCTCTTCGAACAGCGTGCCTTTGTACTCCACCTGCCTGCGCGGAACCTGTTCCAACTGGTATGCAAGCTCGGCCGTGCGCGCGCGCCCATGCGTCTCCACAATGCCGATCACGACATCCTCGCCGCGACTCTTTCGCCGCACCGCCTCGCTCAGCATGCTGAAGGTTTTGCCCACGCCCGGCGCGTAGCCCAGAAACACTTTGAAGCGCCCGCGCTTCTGCCCATCCACCTTCGCGAGCCATTCTTCAGGAGTCTTCGTATGCGACTGCTCAGGATTCATTCGCTTTGGCCTTCCCTTGCTACGGTAACGCCGCGGGAGTCGCCCGCGCCGCTTTTTTTCGCGACGCGAAACGGAAGTCGTTAAAAGGTAGTAAGTGTCCCTTCGCCGGCCGCAAGGCTCTGTACAATCCCGAGTGTGTACACGAGGCGAATGGTCGAGTCGGGGCGGTGGCTTGTCATCGCAAATGCGCTTGCGGGAATTGTTGCTCTCTTCCGCTTCGTCATCCACCCGAACCACACCACCATCGCCCTCACCCTGCTGCTGCTGGTGCTGGTGCTGGCCGGCAACTGGGGCCTGCGCTACGCAGTCGCCGCCTCGCTGGCCGCAACCGTCCTTTTCAACTTCTTCTTCATCGATCCCATTGGCACCTTCACCATTGCCGACACGCAGAACTGGATCGCCCTCTTCGCCTTTCTCGGCACCGCGATCTACGCCAGCCACCTTGCATCCCGAATCCGCGAAGAGTCCGAGGAGGCTAACGCGCGACGCCGTGAGTCGGAGATGCTCTACCGCCTCGGCCGGCAACTGCTGCAGCCGGAAAACGTCGCCCAGCTCTTCAACTTCATCCCCTCCAGTGTCGCCAACGCATTCAACTCGCCCGCGGTTACGCTCTATATTGCGGAGGGCGACCGCATCTACCTCTCCGACCCCAAACACATCTCCAGTCCCCGCGTCGCCTGGTGTTCCGACGCGACCGGTGCGTCCGCCTCCACCGACCGCACCCGCGCCGAGATCGTCCGCGATCTGCGCGAGGCCATGATGCTCCCCATCCTTCGCCCTGCCGCGGATGGATGCCCCACCACCGTTCCGCTGCGCATCGGCGTGCGCCCCAGCGGCGCGCTGCTGTTGGAAGCCATTACCATCTCGCGCGAGACCATGGAAGCCCTCAGCGGCCTCATCGCCATATCCATCGAGCGCGCCGAAGCGCTCGAGGACAGCGCCCGCTCCGAAGCCGCCAAGGAGACCGAGCGCCTGCGCACTGCACTGCTCGACTCCGTCACCCACGAACTGCGCACTCCACTGACGTCGATCAAGGCCTCCATCAGCGCGCTGCTCTCGCAGGACTCCCTCGACGCCGAGTCGCAGAAAGAACTCCTCACCGTCATTGACGAAGAGTCCGACCGCCTGAACCACCTCATCGAGCAGGCCGTCGAGATGGCACAGCTCGACGCGAACAAGGTCCACCTCGAGCTTCATCCGCTCTCCGTCGCAACCCTGATCGACACCGCCGTCGAGCAAGCCCACACCGCGTATCCCTCGCGCGAGATCCGCGTATCCCTCGCCAGCAACCTGCCCAGCGTGCTGGCCGACGCCGCATGGATCCACAAGGTCCTCAGCAACCTGATCGGCAACGCGATCAAATACTCACCGGCCAGCCCTTCAGGACAAGCCGAGCCGATCTTCGTCTCCGCAGAGCCACAAGCCGCGGACATGCTCGCCATCAGCGTCGCCGACCGCGGCGCCGGCATCGACCCGCTCGAGCAGGGCATGATCTTCGACAAGTTCTACCGTGGCCAGTCTTACCGTGATCCCACCCTGCGCCAGCGCGTCCCCGGCACCGGCATGGGCCTCGCCATCTCCCGAGCCATCGTCGCCGCGCACGGCGGCGCCATCAGCGTCACCAGCCAACTCAACCACGGCTCCGTCTTCACCTTCACGCTCCCCATCGCCCGTCCCTGAGTTCCTAGCGCAACGGACAACGCGGAACCTACAACGAAAACCCCGCTCCTACACCAGCTCGATACTTACCCGCCGCCCCACCATGGCCGCCGCCCGTTGCAGACTCGACAGCGTGATGTCGTCTTTGCCATTCAGAAGCCGGTCAACCTGCGAACGGCTCGTCTTCAGCATGGCCGCCATTCGGTTCTTCGAGATCTTCTTCTCCTTCATGGCCTCGGCAAGCTGCCACGCGACGACTTCTTTGACCGCCTGCGCCTGCGCCTCTTCGAAGATGCCCTCCTCCTTCAGGAAGTCATCGATGCTGGAACCCATGTGCTTCTTGCTCATCGCTCCAACTCCCTCTGACGCTTTCGCGCCGTCGTCAAATCCTCCTCCGGCGTGGCTCGCGTCTTCTTGATGAACCCGTGCAGTGCGACCAGGTGCTCGCGGTAAAGGCATAGCAATACGCGCGCCGTCCGTTTCGTCGGAAGATCCGTGCGCACCTCCCACAAACCGTCGCCCATCGGACGGCATAACGGCATTCCTACCGGCCATCGCCATTGCGCCCGCAGCAGATCCTTCCCTATCGCGTGACGCTCCGCTTCATCGAGCCCTCTTAACCACTCTCTGACCGGCTCACTACCTGCCGCAGTACGGTAAAAGATCAGCGGAATCTTTGGCCGCTGTAGATCATCTGGCATTATGTACCTTACTTAGTGCATTGTACTATAAAAGATACGCATTTGCGAGCGCCCCGGCCCGCAGCCACTTGTGCCTGCCACTGTAAAAGCCTTTTCCCCACATTTATTTATCGACTATGTAAGCCCCCACGATGTATACCCGTCTATTGCAGTGGAACGGGTTGGCGCGAACGTAGCCAGCCATGGAGAACGACAATGAACGCCAGCACGACCACATACCCCTCACCTGTGAAACGCTTTCTCGGAATCGCAGGCGCCTTCGCACTCACAGCCTCTTTGATCGCCGGATGTTCCAGCGCGGTATCGCCCTCAAGCCTCACCAACATTGCCTCTACCGCAGTCGACGTTCCCGTCCTGATCACCGACGCACCGTCCGACCAGCTCGTCAGCTTCTCGCTCACCATCAACAGCGTCATCCTCACCGACACCGCGGGCAAGACCGCCAGCGTGCTCTCCACGCCAACCACCATCGAGGTCACCCACCTCAACGGCATCCAGGCGCCGCTCGTTACCGCGAAGATCCCGGCCGACACCTACGTCTCGGCGACCATCACCTTCTCCAGCCCGCAGATCACCTACATCGATCCCACGACCAGGCTGCCGGTCGTCGCGTCGCCCGTGCTGGCCACCACCTCGTTCACCGCGACTGCGCCGTCGCCGGTCACCATCTCAAACTCCTCGACGTCGCTGCTCATCGACCTGCTCGCCGGCCAGTCCGTCACCATCTCCGGGACTACCGTGACGGTCAGCCCGGTCTTCGGCATCAAGGCCGTGCCGCCCGCCTCCACGCCGCCGCCCCCCGGCCAGAACGGTACCGGCATGGAGCATAAAGGCACCGTCGTCTCCGCCAGCGGCACCACGCTGGTCGTGCAGCCGCCCAGTGGCCCGAACATCACATTCACGACCAACAGCGCCACCACCTACCAGGGCGTCAGCGGCCTTACCGCGCTCACCGCCGGCCAACTGGTCGAGGTCGACTTCACCGTCCAGACCGGCGGAGTCCTGCTCGCCACCCGCGTCGAGGTTGTACCCGCCCCGCCCACCGGTTCGGCGAACAAGCTCGCAGGCCCCGTCACCTCGGTCACAACCGGCAGCTTCAAAATGGCGCTGATGCAGGGCCTCGGCCCAATGGTCAGCCCGACGGCCACCGGGAACATCTACACCATCACCACCAACGGCTCCACGGTCTTCGCGACCGCGCCGCAGTTCATCTCGCTCTCCGGCCTGCCGTTTACGCCGTCCTTCTCCTCGGCCAACCTGAGCGCCGGACAGGCGGTGGGCGTCGTCGCATCCTCCATCACCGGGACGACGGCGGTTGCGTCGAACGTCTATCTCATCCCGCAAACTGTAGGCGGAACCGTAACCGCGAAGACCGTCAGCGGCAACTTCACCGTCTACACCGTCACCCTGGCCACCGGATCGGCATTTGCCTCGCTCAGCGGCGCTTCGACGATCACGGTCTACACCTCAACCGCAACCGCCGCGCTCGCCTCCACGCCCATCACCGCAGGCAGCCAGGTCCGTTTCAACGGCCTGATCTTCCATACCGGCACAACCTTCAGCATGGTCGCCGGCTGTTCCCCAGATGGCGATCCGCGCATCTAACCCACAGTTCGTGGATTGGCCATCAAGTCTCCCAGGATCTGTGACCCATCCGCGCGGCGAGCCGGGAGTCTGCGAAAGCAGACTTCCGGTTTTCCTTTTGTGCGCGGCTTTAGCGACGCCGCTACGTGCCACAGTGGCAATACCAGAACGGTTTGCCGGGCCCATTTTGAATTTCAGGGTGACAGCGTTGGGCATTGTAAGAACCACATCGATCTCCACAAGGATAAGAAGAACATCCTGCTCGATCTACTTGAGATGGATTGATGCCCAATTTTTGAGCGACCGCGTTCCGATAATCTTCCTCTGTCCCAGGCGTCCACACGAGTTTGTCATCATAGACAGTCGTTTTGAACCCATAGGGCGCGTGAAGCCCCTCAAAAATAGGGAGTGACAGTCCCTCGGGCAGGAAGTCGGCATGATTGTCACCCTCTTCGAGGACGGTGATTCCATTGATATCTTTCATCAGTCTCCCTTTCGATTCACTATCATTCGTCGCGCTTGCCAGGGTCGCGCTTCTCTAAATCTGCGAACACCCCAGCGGGCTCAAATACAGATTCGAGATATTACTCACAATCTCCGCATCTGTATTTCCCGGCCGGTGCGACAACTCCTTCCACGCCGCATCCGCCGAAAACGCCGCCCAGTGCGCCGTCAACTCCGCCGTATCGGCGAAGGTCAGCATGTAAGTCAGGCACGGCATACGCGTGCCGATCAGCGTATCCGCGAAGAACACCGGCGTCAGTCCCGTCCGCACGAAGATCGCAATCTCCGCCTCGTTAAACATCGCGATCTTGCGTGTGTGCGCTACCTGGCTCGGACTCTCATACGTGCGCAACTGAAAGATCCGCTTCGGCAACTTGCCATCGACAGGGTTCGGCGAAGTCAGCTTCGGCCACCCGCTGAACGCCGAGAGCAGCGCCCGCTCCGACCGCACGAACGCAGGAGCCGACGCCGGCGCATCGCGAAACCCGCCCGCCGCCTTCACGTACTCCGCATCCTTGCCCAGCCGCGCATCCAGCCCCACCAGCGCCTCAGCCGACCCCGCCGGAATCAGCACGTAATACGTCGGCGTCTCCGGCCCGATGTCCAGCTTGAACGCGCCCACCGGCCGCATCTCCAACCGGCCCAGCGCGGGAATCAGCGCCCGCTCAAAGTACCCCTGGCACAGCGCAAGCTGCGGCCCATTCCGCAGCGTGTACTTCCGCAACTGATAAAACTCCTGCCCCGCCGTCGCTTGAGCCTCCGCCACCGCGTTCGCCTCCACCCCAAACGCCGCACCCGAAGCTACCGCCACCGCAGCCGCCT
>WNGR01008669.1_pt1 | contig 20561 bp, 16 predicted proteins | sample 5407581 | NCBI WGS metagenome assembly WNGR01 (sample SAMN13153383, study PRJNA577476) | soil metagenome | isolation source: 80 cm soil or saprolite under Garry oak tree replicate 2 | place: USA:California | collected 2016-06-15
CTTTGGCGCACACCCGTTCGGCTTGGCGCGGCGATATCCGGTGTGCTGGCGTTGTTGGCTGTGCCGGCGGTCTGGCGAGCCTATGCGGGACAACATAATCCTGGGCTGGACGACCGGAATTACACGGCAGGGCTGTTGATCGCAGTGGCCGTGGTGTGGGTGTTGGTGGTCGCCTGGGGCGTGTTCCGGCGACGCCGGCATCGACCTCCCAAGCCCTTACCAGCCAAGCCCACAGTGATCCAATCGGAAAGCCCAACGCCGGGACCCTGAGGCGAGTGTTCATCATAGGGTCGCTTCGTTTGGCCTTGTTCGCTGTTTGGGGTGGCACGCTTTGGCTATGGCGCGAGGTGTGTCTTGTCCCCCGGAGGCGAAAGAGGCGCCTCGGTTTCGGGCCTGCTCCCGCTCGTCCGGGCGGTTCCTGTCCGCGTGGTGGCGCTCGACCCCTGAGCCAGACTGGGCTGGCTCGACGTCCTGACCAGACCGGACTCGTCCTATGGGTTGGGCCAGAGCTCCAGCAAAATCAGCTCAGACAACCAACCAGCACGATCGGGTTACCACTCCGACCAAGAACAGCAGAGACCGCGAACCAACCCTCCCCAATGGAGGACCAATCGATTCAACCAAGGAGCATCAACGATGCCCTGACCAGCGATCATGCGACTTCGCCGACCCACAAGCAGACCCCCGCCCAACCCTGGGGGCTACGGCCCTTTTCCACCCTATGCTTGTCAAGCCCCAAACGGGGGGCTCGGCGGCAATCTGTGGACAACCGCGAACTTGTCCACAGATTGCCCACAACCGCACACACCCGGAGCGGCTCGTGCGGCCTAGTTCACCGGGACCGGCTGGCCGGTCAGGGTTACCGTGATCACGTTGCCGTTGTTGAGGGTCAGCTTCATCTGGTCGCCCGGTGCGGCCGCATGCACTGCGGCGACCAAGCCGTCCGAGCTGGTCACCAGGCGGTCGTCTGCCTTCACCACCACCGCGCCGGCTTTCAGGCCTGACTTGTCGGCGGGACCACCTGCGGTCACTGCGCTGATCAGGGCGCCGTTGGGCAGGATGCCGCCGCTGGATGGCACGTTGTCCTTGACCTGGACACCGAGCACCGTCTGAATCGCCTTGCCGGTCTGCACGATCTCGTTGGCGATGCGCTTTGCCTGGTCGATCGGGATGGCGAAACCGATTCCGACGTTGCCACCTTGGGCGCCTTGCAGGCCGCTGCCGGAGTTCGGGGAGTAGATCGCCGAGTTGATGCCGATCACTTGACCTTGCATGTTCACCAGCGGGCCGCCCGAGTTGCCGGGGTTGATGGGGGCATCCGTCTGGATGGCGTCCAGGACCGTGGTCTGGCTGCTTCCGCTGTCACCTGCTGCGGTGGGGCGGTGCAGTGAGCTGACGATGCCGGATGTGACCGTGCCGGCCAGGTCGAATGGGGCGCCGATGGCCACGACCTGCTCGCCGACCGACACGTTGTCGGACCTGCCCAGCGCGGCGGTCGGCAGGCCGGTCACGCCTTGGGCCTTGATCACCGCGATGTCGGTGGTCGGGTCGCGACCGACGATCGTTGCGTCGACCGTGCGGCCGTCGGCGAAGATGGCCTGGATCTTGCCGCCGGTTGCGGCGCCTGAGATGACGTGGTTGTTGGTCAGGATGTTGCCATTGGAGCTAATTATTATGCCGGAACCGGTGTCGCCGGTGGCGCCGGTCGCGGACTGGAATTCGGCCGCGATGGTGACCACGACCGGGAGCACCTTGTTCGCGGCGGCCTGCACGCTGCCGGCCGGCGCGTTCGCGGTCTGCTTCGCCGGTGCCGGCTGTTGCAGCGAGCTGATCACCGCATTGTTGCCCGACCCGTTGGACACCAGGTAACCGCCGAGGCCACCTGCCAGTCCGCCGACCACCAGGGCCAGCACGGCTACCCCGGCGACCAGGCCGACGGGGCCTCTACGACGCGGCTCCGGCATGCCGACCGGGTACGTGGCCGGGCCCATCGGTTGGCCGGTGAGCGGGCCGGTCGGCGGGCCGGCGATCGGCGGGTAACCGCCGTAGGCGCCGGTCGGGGGTGGCGGCATGGGTTGTCCGCCGTAGTTCGAGAACCCCGAGGGGGCCCACGGGTTGGACTCCTGCTGGGAGCGCTCCGGCTGTCCGTACCAGGGGGTGCCGCCGCTGTCCTGGCCGGTCGGCTGGGCGGAGCCCGTTTCGGCACGCTGCTCGGTGTGCCGGGGGTCCTCCGCCGGGCCGCTGCCTGCGCCCGGGAAGTTCTCGGTCATGGGTATCACTCTGCGCCATCCGCCTGAGAACTCGCTGAGACGCTCCTGGGGACACCGAGTGAAATCTCAGTGCACCAGGACGGGGTCATTGGCGCGTAGCCGGTCGGCGATCTGCTCCGGCGTCACGTCGTTGACCCATACCGCCATGCCCGACTCGGAGCCGGCCAGGTACTTGAGCTTGTCCGCGGTGCGCAGCACGGAGAACACCTCAAGGTGCAGCCACGCCACGTCCCGGTCGGCCCGCACGGGCGCCTGGTGCCACGCGGCGACATAGGGCAGCGGACGGTCGTACAGCGCGTCCAGCATGTGCAGCACCCTCGGATACAGCTCGGCGAAGCCGTCCCGCTCGTCCGGGGTCAGCGCGGGCAGGTCGGGCACCTGGCGGTGCGGCACCATGTGCACCTCGACCGGCCAGCGCGCGGCGGCCGGCACGTACGCGGTCCAGTGGTCGCCTGCGGCCACGACCCGGCGGCCGGCGGCGCGCTCGGCGGCCAGCAGATCAGCCATCACCGGTCGGCCGTGTTCGGCCTGGTAGTCGCGTGCCGTGGCGAGCATTCGCTCGGTGCGTGGCGTGACGAACGGGTAGCCGTAGATCTGGCCGTGCGGGTGGTGCAGCGTGACGCCGATCTCCTCGCCCCGGTTCTCGAACGGGAAAACCTGTGCCACGCCGGGCAATGCGCCCAGCGCCGCGGTCCGGTCGGCCCACACGTCCATCACCGTACGGACCCGGCCCACGGTGAGCTCGCCGAAGGAACTGTCGTGGTCGGCGGTGAAGCAGACCACCTCGCACCGGCCCCGGCCGGGCGCCTGCGGGACCATCGGCAGGCCGTCCACGAACGGCGGCGTGTCCGGCACGGACTGGGCGAAGGACGGGAACCGGTTCTCGAACACCACCACGTCGTAGCTGGACTCGGGGATCTCGGTGGGCCGGCCGGGGCCCGACGGGCACAGCGGGCACAGGTCGGCAGGCGGGCGATAGGTGCGGGTCTGGCGGTGCGCGGCCATGCCGACCCACTCGCCGGTCAGCGGGTCACGGCGGATCTCGGCATGTGGCTGCTGCACCGGCAGTTTCCTGCAGTCGCGTGCCACGCGCTCGGGTGTGCCCGGTGTGTCGTCGAAGTAGATGATCTCCCGCCCGTCGGCGAGCTGGCGGACGGAGCGCCTCACGCGAACTCCTCGCTAGCGCTCGTCGCACGCGTTCGCGAACTCGCTGTGCTGATTGGTTCGCTCGCAAGCTCGCTCACGCTGTTTCCTCCCGTCGCCCGCGGACCGGCACGATCAGCAGATCGCCCACCTGGTCGGTGAGGAACTCGCGGGCCTCGGCCGGCAGGCCGTCGTCCATCACGAGCACGTCGGCCTCGTCCAGGGTGGCGATGGTGGAGATGCCGACGACGCCCCACTTGGTGTGGTCGGCCACCACGACCAGCCGGCCGGCTGCGTCGACGAACGCCCGGTTGGCCTCGCTCTCGTTCAGGTTCGGCGTGGTGAAACCGGATCGCTGGGCCACGCCGTGCACGCCGAGGAACACCACGTCCAGGTGCAGTGTCCGCAGTGCCTGCACGGCGACCGGGCCGACCAGCGCGTCCGACGGCGTGCGCACGCCGCCGGTGAGCACGACCGTGCGGTCGGTGCGGCCGCTCTGGCGCAGCACGTCGGCGACCCGGATCGAGTTGGTGACGACCGTGAGGTCGGGCACGTCGGCCAGGAATCTCGCCATGGTCCACGTGGTGGTGCCGGCCGAGAGGCCGATCGCGGTGCCCGGCCGGACCAGGGTGGCGGCCTGCTGGGCGACCGCCTCCTTCTCCGGGAGCTGACGGACGGACTTGGCCTCGAAGCCGGGCTCGTCCACGCTGCGGCCAGCGACCGACGTTGCGCCGCCGTAGACCTTCTCCACCAGGCCCCGGGCAGCCAGCACGTCGAGGTCCCTGCGGACCGTCATGTCGGAGACGCTGAGGCGTTCCACCAGGTCGCTGACCCGGACCGCGCCCGTGCGTCGGACCTCGTCCAGGATGACCGACTGCCGCTGCCGCGCGAGCACGGGACACCTCCCTATGGAGATCTACTCAGCCGAGATCCCCAACCTGACCGGCGAATACGTCAAAAGTCTACACACTCCAACAGCAAATGTGTTCGGCTTTGTTGCCCTAACGAGATGTGCCGACTCGACTTACTGGTCGGGAGGGGTCCGGACGGTCAGGAGGCTCGACCGGGCAACCGCATGGCCATCAACGCACCACCGTTGGCCGCGTGGTTGGCGTACGCCATGCCGCCGTGCCGTTGCGCGGCCTGCAACACGATGGAGAGCCCGAGCCCGGAACCGGGCAACGTGCGGGCCACCTCGGACCGGTAGAACCGCTCGAACACGTGCGGCAGGTCGGCGTCCGCGATGCCGGGGCCCTCGTCGGTCACCTCGATCACCGCCGTGCCGTCGCCCAGCGGACGCAGGGTGATACCGATCACACCGTCCGGTGGGCTGAACTTCACGGCGTTGTCCAACAGGTTCAACACCGCCCGTTCGAGGGCACTGGAATCACCCAACAGGGTCCACGGCTGCAACGCCACGTCGAACCGCACGCCGGATGCCCGCCGCCGCGCCCGGTCCAGTGCCCGTTCCACCACCTCGACCAGCTCCACCGGCTCGTGCACCACCTGCGGGGTGTCCTGCCGCGCCAGCTCAACCAGGTCGCCGATCAACGTGGTCAGCTCGTCGACCTGGGCGCGCACGTCGCTGTAGAGCTCGGCGGTGTCCTGCGGCGACAGCGTCGGCGAGCCGGGCTTGGACGACTCGATCAGCAGTTCCAGGTTGGTGCGCAACGAGGTCAGCGGCGTGCGCAGCTCGTGGCCGGCGTCCGCGACCAGTCTTCGCTGCTGCTCACGTGACTCGGCCAGGCCGCCCAGCATCGCGTTGAAACTCGTGGTCAGCCGGGCCAGTTCGTCGTCCCCGCTGACCGGCATCGGCCGCAGGTCACCGGTCTTGGCCACCCGCTCGGTCGCCTCGGTCAGCCGCTGTACCGGGCGCAGTCCACCGCGCGCGACGGCGGTGCCGGCCACCGCGGCCACCACCACACCGGCCGCGCTGATCAGGATCAGCACCACGCTCAGCGACTTGAGCACGGCGTCGTCGTCGGTGAACGGCTCGCTGGCCACGAGCGCCGTCCCCGGGGCAGCGGTGTAGGGCACCGCGACGACCTCGTAGCCGTCCACCACCCGCGACGACGACAGCACCACGCCGGCCGCGACGTTCTTCTCGGCGCGCCCGACCAGACCGTGCGGCACCTGGAGGCTGGCCGCCGAGGTGCTGGAGTTGAAGTTGACGCGGCTGGTGCCGTTCTTGTCGACGACGTCGAACTTGATGTCGGAGAACTGGAACGGCCCGGTGTTGATGGACATCCGGTCGCCGAAGCCCGAGCTCCCGGCCTGGGCCACCGCGACCGTCTTGGCCATCAGCTGTTCCTGGAGCTTGCTGTAGAGGTTGTTGCGCACGGTCACGAACGCGCCCAACGACACCAACGCCACAGCGCCGGCGACACATGCGGCGACCAGCACGGTTACCCTGGTGCGCAAGGACATTCGCTGTGTGGACCGCCGGGTGCCGAGCGTAACGGTACGGGTCACGGAGGCGTCTCTCGCAGTACGTAGCCCACGCCGCGCACGGTGTGGATCAGCCGGGTCTCGCCGGCCGCCTCGGTCTTGCGGCGCAGGTAGCCCACGTAGACCTCGAGGGCGTTGCCGCTGGTCGGGAAGTCGTAGCCCCAGACGTCCTCCAGGATCCGGCCCCTGGTGAGCACCTGTTTGGGGTGCGCCATGAACAGTTCCAGCAGTGCGAACTCGGTCCTGGTCAGGCTGATCGGCCGCTCGCCACGGCGGACATCGCGCGTGCCGGGGTCCAGTTCCAGGTCGGCGAAACGCATCGCGGGCGGCGCGTCCGAGCGCAGGTCGGACTCGGCGGCCGCCCTGCGCAGCAGTGCGCGCAGCCGGGCCAGCAGTTCCTCCAGCGCGAACGGCTTGGGCAGGTAGTCGTCGGCACCGGCGTCGAGGCCGGCGACCCGGTCGGACACCGCGTCCCTGGCCGTGAGCACCAGGATCGGCAGGTCGTCCCCGGTGCCGCGCAACCGGCGGCACACTTCAAGGCCGTCAAGGCGCGGCATCATCACGTCCAGCACCATCGCGTCCGGGCGCTGGGCGATCACCGATTCCAGCGCCTGGTGACCGTCGCCGGCGAGTTCCACCTGGTAGCCGTTGAATTGCAGCGACCGCCGGAGGGACTCGCGCACGGCACGGTCGTCATCGACTACGAGGATGCGCATGTGGACAGTGTTACGACCCGTCCTGAGAAGCGCCTGAGAGGAGGCTATGGACACGCCACTCTTGTCGCGGATTTCACCCGGTCATGGCTATAAGCATCACGATGTGTGCGGCGCAGTGGGTGCGTTCCACCGCCGCCATAGTGCCATGACGCGGATCACCACCACCAGAGCGGCACCCACGAGCTCGACCGGCCCGGCCGGCAGCCGCAGCCAGTCGCCCAGCACGACGAGCACACCGCCGGCCAGGGCGGCCAGCGCGTAGATCTCCCGGCGCAGCACCAGCGGGATCTCGCGCAGCAGCAGGTCCCGGACCACGCCACCGCCGATGCCGACGGTCATCCCGACCAGCCACGCGTCGTAGCGCGGCACGCCGAGCGCCAGCGCGGTCGCCGTGCCCGACGTCACGAAGACGCCGAGCCCGACAGCGTCCGCGAGCAGCATCGCCCGACGCAGCCGGACCACCTGCGGCTGCCACCAGAACACGACGAGCGACGCCACGGCGGCGACCGTCAGGAACGGCCAGTGCAGCAGCGCAGCAGGCGGGTGCACGCCGAGCAGCACGTCCCGGATCACGCCCCCGCCCAGCGCCGTGGTGACGCCGACCACCGCGACCCCGAACACGTCCAGCCGCGCCCGCGCGCCGGCCAACGCGCCGGACACGGCGAACCCGGCGACCCCGATCAGTTGCAGCACGTTGAGCAGCACGGATCCGCAGCGTACGGGCGAATCAGCCGGGCAGTTGCTTATCCCCAACCATCCCGCCCAAGGGCACGGACAGCCCGGCGAACAGGGTGACGAGGCCCTGGCGGACCTCGGCGCGTGCCGTGGCCCGGTCCTCGGCGTTCGCGACCAGCAGCGCGCCCTCGATCGATGCGGACAGCATCAGCTGGGCCAACACCCGGATCGGTTGCGGCGCCAGCAAACCCGCCGCGACGGCCCGGTCGAGCAGGCGCGTGATCACGCCGAGCCCGTGTTCGGCCTCGATCTCGCGCCACGCCTGCCAGCCGAGCACGCCCGGCGCGTCGGTCAGCATGATGCGCACGACCTCGTCCCGCTCGCACGCGGACAGGAAGGCGTCCAGGGCAGCCAGCATGCCGACGCCGAGGTCGGCCTGTGCGTCGGCCGCCGCCTCGATCTCCGCGTTCAGCTCGGCTTCCATCTCCAGGAGCACGGCGCGGAACAGGTCCCGCTTGTCGGCGTAGTGGTGGTACAGCGCACCGCGGCTCAGGCCGGCGGCCGCGACGATCTCGGCGGCGGACACACCGGAATAGCCCTGCTCGGCGAACAACCGGCGCGCGGTCGCCATCAGGGCCGACCTCGTCGTCCGCGACCTGTCCTCCTGGCTCGCCCGCACCCGCCCCGTCCCGTCCCCGCAGTTATGTCGACCGCAGGAAGTCCACCACCACCTTGGCCAGCTCGGCCGGCTGGTCCTCCGGCACGAAGGTATACGAGTCGGCGACGGTGACCCGGTGGGCGTCGGGCAGCAGTTCGGCCAGTCGGTCGGCCAGGCGGGCCGGGAAGACCCGGTCGTCGGCCGCGCTGACGAACAGCACCGGCGCGGTGAAGTCGGGCATCTTCTCGGCGGCGGCCAGCGTGTGGCGGCGGTGCACGCCTCGTAGGAACCGCCGCAGGTCGCGCCGCACGCCCGGATTCTCCCGAGCGGGCCGGACATACGAGGCCATTACTTCCACGGGCGGCATGCGCCGCATGAGCATGCCGTAGGCCATCGGCGAACGCTGGAGCAGCGGTAGCTGGCCCAGCCGGGTGAGCAGCCAGACGAAGCCGGGTACCGCAGCCAGTTTGACCAGTGGCGTGAAGCCGGGCGGGAAGAAGTAGTCCAGCGCGTCGCACGGCGTGAGCACGATCCTGGCCAGCCGCTTCGGGTGTTCGGTCATCACCAGTTGGGTCAGCGCGCCGCCGGTGTCGTTGGCGACCAGGGTGACGTCGGTGAGGTCGAGCGCGTCGAGGAACTCGGCGATGAACCGGGCCACGCCGGGCGGGCTGAGGTCGGCCGACGGCGGCAGCGCCGTGCGGTGTGAGCCCAGCGGCCAGTCCGGCGCCAGGCAGCGGTAGCCGGCATCGGCGACGGCCGGCACGACGTGGCGCCAGAGGTCGGCGTTGACCAGCAGGCCGTGCACGAACACGACCGGCGGGCCGGCCCCCCGTTCGCGGTAGGCCAGCCGGCCGGTCGGCAGGTCGATCGTGTGCTCGGTCCCGAGTTGCTCGCTGTTCGCCATGCCTGCCACAGAAACATACATACAGTATGTATGTCAATCGTCCAGCACGTCCGCCGTGAACATCGCGACCAACTCCATGCCACCGATCTCGACCAGGTTCGCGCCGGCCACCTGCCACTCCGGCGACTTGAACGCCTCCTTCGCCGTCGCGGCCGACTCGAAATACAGCTCCGCGATCAGGTAAGGCTCGCTCTCACCGAGAAACCCAGGCATGAAAACCCGCCGCACCTTCGCCACTTCGGCCCGCAGCACGCCTGGTGTCTTCGCGATGAGCGGGATATGCGAACCGAAGTAGGCCTCGTCGAACCCCTCCGGATCGGCGGGCTTGCGGTACAGCGCGATGTACTTGTGCATGAGCGATTCTCCTTGTCCGGAGCCAGGAAACTTTCCGCGACCCTAGCCGCCCGGATGGCCGCCACACGCTGGACGGACACCGGAGTTACACCACGGCCGGTACCAGTCGGATGAAGCCCACTAGTCCGATCCGGCGACATTGGTCCCAGCAGGCACCACAAAGAGCGATCATCACCGGTAGCCTGCGTGGGCCGGTGTCGAAAGCGACCAACTGGCGGGGAGTGTCGAGACTGAGGTGGAGCAGGAAAAGCCGCTGACCGCGGGCGAGCTGCCGGAATCCGAGCAAGAGGTACGCCGGTTGATGGAAGCTGGCCGGTTGGCCGAGGCCAATGTCCTGTTCGACAAGGTAGTAGCGCACCTGCCGCTCACCGTGGACCAGTTCGTCCGCGCCTCCGTGTTGGTCAACCGCGCGGTCCTCGCGTGGCGCCTCGGCCGGATTCCGCTCGCGCTGGAACTGGCCGCGGAAGGCTGGACCGATCTCGGCTCGCCCACCGCGGAAGGTCCGGCCGCCGCACAGACGTTCGGCAGGTTGGGCTATCTCCTGGAGGGCATGGGCAACCGGCGCGGCGCGCTGGAGACCCTGCGCGCGTCCGTGCGGCTGGCCCGGGATGCCGGCGATCCGGCCATTCTGGCGGGGAGCCTGCAAAACCTCGGCGGCACGCTGAACTTCCGCGCGGTCGAACTGCCCGAGGAACGAGGGGCTCCAGCTCAACTCGCAGAGCAGGCTGCACCGAGCGTTGCTGGGCGCGTACGGACGCTCACTAGCCGGATTGGGCGAACTTGCCGCCGCCGCCGAGGCCGGCCGGCAGGTGTTGCGCCTGGGCACCGAGGCGGAGGACCGGTGGGCCATGGCGGTCGGCGAGTGGGTGCTGGCCTGCGTGAGCCGTGCCCGTGGCGAACTGGTCGACGCCCGCACGCAGGCCGCCCGTGCGGTCGCCAACGCCGAGCAGATCAACGACACGTCCCTGATCCTGCGATTCTCCCTGGACCTCGCGGACATCTGCGCCCAGCTCGACGACTCGGCCGGCGAGGCGGCGGCGTTGCGGCGCAGCGTGGCGGCGTCCAAAAAGGCGGCCGACACCCTGCGTGAGGGCCTTGGCCAGGCCATGGAGCAGCGTCGGCTGGCCGCGGCCGCGCAACGGATGGCCGTGGCCGCGCAGGAGGCGGCGGCCCGGGATCCGTTGACCGGCTTGACGAATCGGCTCGGCTTGGAGCGCACCGCGCCCGCGATGCTGGCCAGGGCCGTTGAGGACGGCCGGACCGCGTGGCTGGTCCTGGTCGACGTGGACTGGTTCAAGAGCGTGAACGACGACGCCGGGCACGCCGCCGGCGACGCGGCACTGCGCGAGATCGCGCAGCTCCTACGGCGCGAGTGCCGCAGCGAGGACCTGGTGGCCAGGTGGGCGGGGGACGAATTCGTGGTCCTGCTCGGCGACGCCAGCGGCGACCGGGATGCCGGGCCGGTGGTGGCCGAGCGGATCAGGGCGTCCGTGGCCGGCCATGACTGGACGATGGTGCTCGGCTCGGGCCGTCGGCCCACGGTGAGCGTCGGCGTGGCCAACGGGCCCGCCGTGCTCGACGAACTGTTCGCCGCCGCGGACCTGATGCTCTACCAGGCGAAACGCCAGGGGCGCAACCGTGTCGCGGTGTACCAGCAGATCGACGACATCAGCCAGCTGGCCGGCGAGCGCTAGGCGATCAGGCCGCCCCGGTAGGCGACGAGCGCGGCCTGCACCCGGTTGGCGGCACCGATCTTGCCCAGCACCGCGGAGACGTAGCCCTTCACGGTGGCCTCGGACAGGTGCAGGGTCGCGCCGATCTCGGCGTTGGACATGCCCTGGCCGATCAGGCCGAGGACTTCGCGCTCACGGTCGGAGAGCACGGTGAGCAGCCGTCTGGCCGGCTCGGCGGCACGCTCGCCGTTGGCCACCGCGGCCAGCACCCGGGCCGCCACCCCCGGATCGAGCACCGCGCCGCCCCGCGCCAGGTCGCGCACGGCCTTCACCAATTGGTTCGGCTCGGTGTCCTTCAACAGGAAACCGCTGGCGCCCAACCGAAGCGCCTCGCTCACGTAGTCGTCCACATCGAACGTGGTGAGCATGGCGACGGCGGGCGGTTCGGGCAGCGCCAGCAGGCGGCGCAGGGCCGCGAGGCCGTCCGTGGCGCGCATCCGGATGTCGAGCAGGACCACGTGCGGGCGGTGCAACCGGACGAGTTCGGCCACCTGCAGGCCGTCGTCGCACTCGGCGACCACCTCGATGTCCCCGGCGCTGCCGAGGATCATCCGCAGGCCGGAGCGGACCAGGTCCTCGTCGTCGGCGAGCACGACTTTGATCACGGATGCCTCCCCGATGGGCGTTGTGAGCCCTGCACGTCCACGCGGGGTATGCGCGGACGTGCATCGGACCACGGCACTGCTGACGAGCAAAATCATCTCATCAGGTGACACAACGTGCGGACACCGGTCGGACACGTGCGCGTCACCATCTGGTTGACCCGTTACGCCGGTCGGCGGAAGAAAACATGAGGGACTTTCGCAAAACTCGTACTGGAGGGTAGCTTGTGATTCCGGACACGTCGGAGTGCCTCGAGAGGAGCGTCGGTCATGGGCCGGTTGGCTCGAACAAGGACAGTCATCGTCGCGGTACTGGCGGCGGTCGGGACGGTGGCCGGCACGTCGCAGGCCGCCACCGTCACCCCGTTGGCCGTCACCGACTTCTGCGCGGGACAGTGCAGCGACATACTGCCGCCAGGTGAGAACGGCAACGCGACCCTTGCCGACATCCTCGCCAACAAGCTGTTCGGCACCGCGCCGGCACACACCAACGACCAGCTCAACACGTACGGCAACCTGGCCGGCAACTACCAGAACCTGACCAACGCCACGATCGACTCCTACTTCAACGACTCGTCCTTCGGCGTGCCGGCGAGCCAGGTGGCCAGCAGCATCCAGCCGCGTAGTGACGTGACGATCGTGCGGGACAAGGCAACCGGCGTGCCGCACATCACCGGCACCACCCGTTCGGGCACCGAGTTCGGCGCCGGCTACGCGGCCGCGCAGGACCGGCTGTGGCTGATGGACCTGTTCCGCCACATCGGCCGGGGTCAGCTGTCCAGCTTCGCCGGCGGCGCCCCCGCCAACCGCGCCCTGGAGCAGACGTTCTGGGCCGCCGCCCCCTACACCGAGCAGGACCTGCAGAACCAGGTCAACACGATCGCCGCCAGCGGCCCGGCAGGCGCGCAGGCCATGCAGGACATCAACTCCTACGACAGCGGCATCAACACCTACATCACGCAGGCGTTCAACGCGCGGACGTTCCCCGGCGAGTACGACCTGACCGGCCACATCAATCCGGTCACCAACGCCGGCTCGATCCAGCCGTTCGGCCCGACCGACCTGATCGCGATCGCCAGCGTCGTCGGCGCCCTGTTCGGCAGCGGCGGCGGTGGCGAGGTGCAGTCCGCGCTGGTCAAACAGGCCGCGGATGCCCAGTACGGCACCACGGTCGGTGACCAGGTCTGGCAGTCCTTCCGCGAGCAGAACGACCCGGAAGCCGACCTGACCCTCCACAATGGCCAGTCGTTCCCGTACGCCGCGAGCCCGGCCAACCCGCAGGGTGTGGCCATGCCGGACGCCGGCTCGGTCAGCGCCCAGCAGGAGGTCTTCGACCCGACCGGCTCGGCGGCGTCGGCGGCCACCGCGACCGCGGCCACCACGCTCGCCACGACCGGCGCGGCCCTGGCCAACACCGGCCCCGCGGCTGTTCCCCGCACCACCAGCGGTGCCCTGAACCTGAACGCGGCCAAGGGGATCTTCAACAACGGCGTGCTGCCCGGCAATCTGCTGTCCAGCAAGCACGGCATGTCGAACGCTCTGGTCGTCGGCGGCAAGTCCACCGATGACGGTCACCCGATCGCCGTGTTCGGCCCGCAGACCGGTTACTTCGCGCCACAGTTGCTCATGCTGGAGGAGTTGCAAGGACCCGGCATCAGCTCACGGGGCGCCGCCTTCGCCGGCCTGAGCTTCTACGTCGAGTTGGGCCGTGGCGCCGACTATGCGTGGAGCGCCACGTCGGCCAGCCAGGACGTGACGGACACGTTCGCCGTGCCGCTGTGCAACCTGGACGGCACCCCACCCACCAGCAGCTCCACCGCGTACCTGTTCAACGGCCAGTGCACCGCGATGGAACCGTTGGAGCGGGACGACTCGTGGAGCCCGAACACGGCAGACAGCACCCCCGCCGGCTCCTACAAGCTGATCATCTACCGGACGAAGTACGGCCTGGTGCAGTTCCGGGCCACGGTCGCCGGCAAACCGGTGGCCTACACGAGCCAGCGGTCCTCGTACATGCATGAGGCAGACTCGATCATCGGCTTCCAGATGTTCAACAGCCCGGACAACATGGGCACACCGCAGCAGTTCCAGCAGTCCGCAGCGAACATCAACTACACTTTCAACTGGTTCTACACGAACAACACGGACATCGCGTACTACAACTCGGGTTGGAACCCGGTCCGCCCGGCCAACGTCGACCCCAACCTGCCGATCCAGGCCGCCACTCAGTTCGAATGGCAGAACTGGAACCCGGCAACGGACAAGTCCGACTACACGCCGTTCGCCGCCCACCCCAACTCGATCGACCAGGACTATTACATCTCCTGGAACAACAAGCAGGCACTGAACTACACGTCGGCAGCCTTCGGCGACGGCAGCATCTACCGTTCGAACCTCCTGGACACCAGGGTGAAGTCCTTGGTGCAGAGCGGAAAGAAGCTCAGTCGCGCCGACATCGTCAAGGCCATGGAAGATGCCGCCGTCACGGATCTTCGCGGCGAGGACGTCCTGCCAGCCCTGCTGAAGGTCATCAACAGCCAGCCGGTAACCGACCCAACCCAGGCCGCCGCGGTGGTCCAGTTGACGGCGTGGCAACAGGCCGGCTCGAAGCGGGTGGAAACCGCACCCGGCAGCCAGACGTACGTGAACGCGTCCGCGATCCAGACCATGGACGCCTGGTGGCCACTGCTGGTCCAGGCCGAGTTCCAGCCCGGCATGGGCACCAACCTGTTCAACGCGATGGTCGGCGCGCTCCAGATCAACGAGTCCCCGTCCAGCGGACAGACCGGCCCCAGCGCAGGCGCCACCGACGTGAACCAGTCGATCACGCACAAGGGTTCGTCGTTCCAGTTCGGCTGGTGGTCCTATGTGGACAAGGACCTTCGCGCCGTGCTCGGCCAGCCGGTCCAGGGCGCCCTGGCCAAGCCGTTCTGCGGTGCGGGCAACCTGTCCCAGTGTCGCCAGGCGCTGCTGACCAGTCTCACGCAGGCCGTCGCCGAGCCGGCCGCCACGGTCTACCCGGGCGACGCGAACTGCGCGGCCGGCAACCAGTGGTGCGCCGACTCGATCATCCAACGCCCGTTCGGCGGCATCACGGACGGCAAGATCACCTGGCAGAACCGCCCAACGTACCAACAGGTGGTCCAGTTCGTCGGCCACCACTAGTCGCCCCGAGGCCGGCCGCGTCATCACAAGACGCGGTCGGCCCGTTGTCGGGTGATCTCCGGCAGTGAGGCATCGTGCGGGCCTCGGCGCCGATCGCGATGGCGGTGACGTGGCCGTCCGTCGGTCACACTCCTGCGTCGAGACGTGTCATGAAAGTGACCGGCACGATGCAGGCCGGCGCCCCACCCTCCACCCGATGATCAGAGGTAAACCATCATGAGCGCACGCCTGGTCCACATGAAGACGAAGGCCGAGAACGCGGCCGATCTGGAGACCGCGTTCAAGAACGTGTCGGCCGCACTCGCCGACGCAACGCCGCAGGGCATCCGCTACAGCACCTACAAGCTCGGCGACGGCACCACCTTCGTAGTCATGCTGGAACTCGAGGACGGCGTGGAGAACCCACTACCCACGATTCCCGCATTCCGGGAACTCCAGGAAGGCCTCAAGAGCTGGCTGGCCGAACCAGTCGCAGCCGAACCACTGACGGTCGTCGGCGACTACCGAGCATGAGCCGCTGATAACAACCTGGGTACCCCTGGGAGTGGCCTGGCCGTCCGGCCAGGCCACCCACCATCAGCTCAACCTGCCGTGTGATGAGACACATCCGAACCCGTCCCACAGGCCGCTCAACCGCACGGCGAACATGCCCGGTACGCTGGACGAACACACCACGAAGGCCCTCGTAGCTCAGGGGATAGAGCAACGGTTTCCTAAACGGATCAGAGTCCACAGTGGCCAGTTTGCGCGACCTGCTGATCTAGCCGGCGACCAGCACGGATACCGCGTGTTGCCGATCTTCACGTCTGTCACCGTCTGCCGGCATCCGCCCTGGTTTGCCACCGTCTACGGGACAGACACTGGGCTGCACCGGTCCCGGTCACAGCCGCCAAGGCGCGTGCCACGCGCCGCTCGTGAGCAGACGAACGACCTCGACCAGTGCAAACAGCCAAGCTGGATGATCTTGCCAACCATCACCCACCAGGGCGGCCGGAGCAGCAAAAAAGTAACTTCGACCGTAGACTGATCCCATGAGTGCCGACCTCGAGAAGCTCGAGCGCCTGGCCCGGGGGTCCCCGATGACCAGGTGCCACTGGTACTCGCCGAGCGGCGCCGCCACCACCGGCCAGTGGGCATGACCTTCACCACCGACATGATTCAGCCTTGTCCCTGGCGAAGCCACCACGATCGGGCAGCTGTGGCCCAATGCCAATAGCCACTCTGTGACGTCCACTGGATCGCGTGGCCGCCGTCCACGCTCGATTACAGAGTGTCGCCACATTGGCTCGTAGGGTTACGGCCTGGCGCAACGAACCTCAGTTCCTCGGAATGACCACCCTAGTGGCCGGCACACACGGCAGCCTGCCTACGCAATGTTGGAACCGCTGCAAGCAGCGACAACAGGTTATCCTTGTGGGGCCGCCAACGAGCCTTGAACCAGGAGCAGTCAGTGACATCAGGGATCGCACTCAACCGCTCATCCTCGGACAGCTTCACGATTGCGGAGATCGTTGCGGCGGCCGAAAGTGGGATCCTGCGCATCCCGCCATTCCAACGGTCGTACGTGTGGCGCGCAAGTGACGTTAGGGCATTGTTCGACAGCCTGTACCGCGGGTTTCCGGTCGGAACCTTGCTCCTATGGCAACGCCATGGGCCTGTCGGACTCACATCTTTCGGCCCAATAGAAATTAGCGCACCAGAGCAGACCAATGCGCTCTTTGTTGTGGATGGCCAGCAGCGCATAATATCCCTTGCGGGAGCACTGTCGTCAAAACTACACGTCAACGACGACAGATTCAACATATATTTTGATCTGCCTGCCGAAAAATTCATTAACCCACGTCGTGGCACCAATCCCCGTCGCGCCATTCCCGTCCGCGATGCTCTCGAGACCAAGACCCTTCTCAATTGGCTAAGGACTCACTCAGACGACCTTGAGCAAGAAGATCTTGACGCAGCCGATAGACTGGGTGGCGTCTTTCGAGACTATAAAATACCAGCCTATATCGTGACCGAAAACAATCAACAAATACTTCGACAGGTGTTTGATCGAGTCAATAACGCCGGTAGACCCATCAGTCGAGCGCAAGTATTTCATGCACTTTTCGCAAACGAGGAGGCGCCCGCGAGCCCTGGAAGTGTGGCCAAGTCGCTACGTGCGCTAAAATTTGGCGATATACCGGAGAACCGCGTCGTGCAAAGCCTCCTAGGAATCCGGGGTGGAGACGTTCAAAGAGACATACACGATGAGTTCTCCGACAAGGAAGATCCGCTCGACTGGTACGACAAAACAGAGGAGGCGCTTACTCGAGCAATTGCCTTCTTGCGAACTCGCGGCGTCGATCACATCGGTCTGATGCCGAATACTTTGCCACTTCCAATCCTTGCCACATTCTTTTTTGTACACCCCGAGCCGTCTACTTGGGTCTTGCAGTTACTCACACGATGGCTGTGGCGAGGATGGGTCCATGGCTTTGGCAAGGAAGGCGGCCAAACTCCGGTACTACGTCGAGCTATTCGCTCGATCTACAGAGATAAGGGTAAGATCGACGAAGCGCCGAGTGAATTTGAGGCCGTCAGCGATTTGCTAGCTTACGTCTCAGATAGAGACTCAGATGTGAGTGTTCCTGCGGAATTTCGAACAGACAGAGCCGAAAGTCGCCTTGTGCTGCTTGCACTCGCTTCCCTTAAACCACTGGACGAGAACGAGAAGTTGATAGACCTAGCCGTGCTCCTCGACGACAGAGGCTCAGAGGCGGTATCAGAATTGGTGTACGGGCATCGAACCGATGCAGGGGCCCGAGCATTTTGGCGATCCGAGGCTCCGCCCCTGCAGGACATTACCTCGTTGGAGGTCCTCGAGAGTCACCTTGTTTCGCAATCGACATGGCATGCATTGGTGAACGGCGCAGACGATCTCTTCCTTGAGCAACGTCGTGCCGCATTGGATGGACTGCTGACGCGCTTCCTGTCCAACCGGCTTGAGACTGGCGCTATTGTGCGTCCTCCGTTGAGTGAGTTGATCACTATAGGCAGTGAGGACGACGAGTAAAATGAAGGAAGAGACTCTACTAGTTCAGCTCCAACTCCCGAGTGGAACATGGGTCGATACTGGTTATCTACACACTGCGAACAATCGGACTTGGTTTCAGTTTGACGGCAGCTATTGGGACCTGCCAAATCGACCCGTCTTGGGGCAGGTGTTCGAGGAACATGGGCGAGAGTGGCGGCCAACTTCGCGCGTATCGCTGCCCAAATGGTTTTCGCATCTATTGCCAGAAGGTCGCCTGCGGCAAGCTGTTGCTCAAGCTGCCGAAACCAACGACAAAAATGAATTTGAACTCCTTCGTCGTCTCGGCGGTAGTGATCTGCCTGGGGCTCTACGTGCAATCCCGACTGACCGAGAAGGCAAGCTGGCCATGCCTATCGAGGCCGAGCCGGAAGATGGCACGAATCCCGAAGACCCGTTGCTAAAGTTCAGCCTAGACGGAGTACAGCTGAAATTTTCTGTTTACGGCGCAGAAGATAGAGGACTGACAGTCCCGGCCACAGGGATTGCAGGGAATGTTATTCTAAAATTTCCGGATGGCCGACCAGGATTTGACAATGTGCCGGAGGCTGAACTGGGATGCCTAAGGCTAGCGCGAAGCGCCGGAATAGAGACGGCAGATGCCTTCCTTGTATCACCCCGAAGCGTCAAAGGATTGGAAGACTGGGCCGCAAAGTCCAACGGACAGGCACTTGCAGTCCACCGATTCGATAGACGGGTCGACGACGTACGCATCCACATGGAAGAGCTTGCACAGGTGCTGGAAATTTCGACATCGAACAAGGACGCAAAGTACAAAAAGGCGAACTTCGAGCTAATCGCTGTTCTCGTCGACGCACTCTGCGGCGCAGATGCGGTATCGGAGGTGATCGACAGGATTGTACTTAACGTGCTTGTCGGTAACGGCGACGCACATCTCAAAAACTGGGCGATTTTGTATGACGATGGCAAGACGCCTTCACTCAGTCCTGCATACGACATAGTCCCGACCGCGTTGTACATACCAAAAGACAACCTGGGCCTCAACTTGAACAAGTCGCACTCGTTTGAGGAGGTTATACCTGAAAGTTTTGCCCGGATCGGCAGACGAACGCGATACGGCGAATTTCGAGCAGTACAGCGCGCGCGTGATACAGTAGGCAGAATTATGGCGTCATGGAATGAACTATCGGAATATTTGACGGCGGAGAACTACAAGACCCTAACGTCACGGTTGAGTAATTTGCCCTTGACTAGTACGGCAGCAGCACTTTGATCTTGTCATGTTTGCCCGGTTTGGCGGCGAAGTCGAGTGCGGTGGTGGTACCAACGGGCGCGGGCCTGGTGGCGCCGTCGCCACCAGACCCAATGCAGGTGATGCGCTTCGGGCAGAAACCGGCGGGTGACCAGTATGAACAGACGCTTGACCTCAGCCACGGTCAGCGCGATCAGCCCCAGATCGTCGGGTGGTCGCTGGTCGGGTGTGGTGGGCAGGATCGGTGCCGGCGCCCGGGTTTTCGCTTGCGCCGCAGTGACCGCGCAGACGGCCAGCGCGGCCAGGGTGAGCACGATGTGCCGCAGCAACGCAGTGTAGAGGCGGACTTGGGCATGGTCGAGCCCGAAGTGGTCCTTGCCGAACTCGAAGCCCTCCTCGACTGGCCAGCGCAAGCAGGCGACACGCACCAGGGTCATCAGCGTGGCGGTCCGTCCGGCCGGTAGGTGGCAATAGTGGTAGGCCAACTCGCCGGTGCGCAGGTGTTTACGGATCAACAGGAAGTGGCGTGGGCTCGTGGTCGCGATCCAGGCCCAGGCGTAGGCGCGTTCGCCCTTCGACCCGGTCACCGAACAGACCTGCCAGCGCCGCTCATGCTTGCGGCTGGACAGGTGCGTGGTCACGGCGGCGTCGGCACGCATCCGCTGACCAGGGATGACCTCGACGGTGAAGGCGCACCCGACCCGCATCACATACCCGATCCCGTTGTCGGCCAGGAAAGTGCGCAGTTTCCCGGAACGGCCGTAGACCTCGTCGCCGGCGATCCACGGTGGGATGGTCTTATCGGCGATCATGTCGGTGAGAATGTCCTGCGCCAACCGCGGTTTGGTCTTGAACTCCACGTCAGCACCGATACCGAGCGCGGCACGGCGATCCGGATCGGTGATCTGTTCCTCGGGCACATAGATGCGGGCACCGACCAGCGCGTGGCCTCCCGGGGTGGCGTAGGAGCAGTAGACCGTGTTCACCCCGTTGGCGACCCGGCCCGCGCAGCCCATGTACTGCCGCTTGACCCCGGCCGTGGCGTCACCGTGTTTCTCCTGGCCGGACTCGTCCAACGCCCCACCCGCAACGGCTGATCCCCCAACTGGTCAACCACGAACCGCCGCACCACCTCCTGCGCATGATCGTGGTCCCACACCGCGTGATTGAGCAGTCGCTGCATCCGATCCGGGGTCCGGTCTCCTGCGTGCTCGGCGAGGGTCCACCCGTTCTTGCGCGGCAGATCGCTCATCAGCCCGGACAGGTACTTCCCGGCCTGTTCAAACGGCCTCGCCCGGACGAAACAGGGCCTGAGCCTGCGGTGTAATACCTCCAGATTCGTCACCGCTCGCTCGCCCTCTACCATCACAGCCGCAGCCGTCTCACGATCATCTTGCTTCACACCATGATCATCGCGAGGCGGCTGTCTGCATGGTCAACGAGGCCTCCTGTGCATCCCTGACCAGGGAAGATCATCAAAGTGCTGCTGCCGTAACAGTGAGGCTTCGCCTCGGACCGCCCAGTGTGGCGCCCTGACCTGGTACTTCCCTTGCGGTAGGGGGCATCCTCGACTCCGTAGCAGTGGTGACGGAGGCGGTCATGATGAGCGC
>WNGR01004674.1_pt1 | contig 20555 bp, 18 predicted proteins | sample 5407581 | NCBI WGS metagenome assembly WNGR01 (sample SAMN13153383, study PRJNA577476) | soil metagenome | isolation source: 80 cm soil or saprolite under Garry oak tree replicate 2 | place: USA:California | collected 2016-06-15
TCGCGAAATCGGAAGCTCTTGCGCGAGCGACCTCGGCAACTTCGACGAGCGTCTGCGGACGGGACATGTATTGCTTCCCTTCAGGGATGGGTCCTTGACGCAATCGCCCGGGCGAGTTCGCTCAGACGCAATTCGGCAGTAGCAGGCAGCTCCCGACCCGGGAAGAATTTTCGGAATACGTCGCGAAGCCCTTCGACTGTGCGCACCCCGCATTCGATTCCCAGATTGGTCGCGTCGTGGAAGTCACGGTCGTCTGCGGTCGAACGTTCCAAGGCATTAAGCTTCATCGCAAGAATATAAGTCGGTTTGGCGGCGACAACTCGCAAGCCTACTCGCTCGGGCCCGGGATAGACCCCGACAAAAATCCGATCACCGTCCTCCTCCAGCCGACGCACATACATCGCCACACTCTCGTTGAGCCACGATCGTGGCAGGCCGAGCCGCTTGGCGGCCTCCTCGGCGGCGCGGGCGACAAGACCGTGATCGCTGTCGCCGATGATCCTCGCGTCCACATCCTCGGAGGTCCGCCGCCACTCGAATTGGAACAGGATCGCGCTGCCTCCATAGATGGCGATTTCGCCGAGCGCCTTTCGGTCGAGCAGGTACTGGCCCATGATCCGAAAGGCCTCCTCGATCCGCGCACGATCGAGCTCTTTGCCGCCGTCCATGGCCGGTCTGTCCCTATGCCTCGGGGACCATCTTAGCAGCCTACAGGGGAGCTTGCGCAGCAGCCAACTCATCGCCATTGTTGAGGCAGGATCAGGTATTTCGAGGCGAGCGATGACCCAGACGAGCAACCGGTTCTTCGACGAAATGGCGCGGCTGATGAACGACGCCGCCGGCGTCGCGCAGGGCGTCAAGCGCGAGATCGACACCCTGTTTCGCACCCGGGCCGAGAGCATGCTGCGCGATCTCGATGTGGTCCAGCGCGAGGAGTTCGAGGCGGTCAAGGACATGGCGCGGCTCGCGCGCGAGGAGAACGAGGCGCTCAAGGCACGGATCGCCGCCCTCGAAGCGAAGCTCGGCAGCGGCCAGTCGCCATCCTCCTGAACCTTGTAGGTCCTTGTAGGGGAGGTCCAGGGCTGCTCCCGCAGGGCCGGGCACCGCTTTTCTTGTATTTCGCGCATCCTGCCGCTATAAGCCCGCGCGAGCCGCGAACCCAGCACCCCTGGAGGCATGTGCGGCAAATTCGTTTCGGGATTCCAAGAGGATGTGACATGGCGACGGTCAAGCAGATGAAGGCCGTGGTGCGTCCGCGGGGCCGCAAGGGGGCGGCCCGGGCGGAGCGTCGCGCCGGCCGCGTGCCGGGCGTGATTTATGGCGACAACAAGGACCCGATCACGATCTCGGTCGATCATGCCGAGCTCAAGCAGCGCATCTATGCCGGGCGCTTCCTCACCACGATCTACGAGCTCGATGTGGAGGGAACCAAGCATCGCGTCATCCCGCGCGACTTCCAGCTCGATCCTGTCAAGGACCTGCCGGTGCATGTCGACTTTCTGCGGCTCGGCGAGGGCGCAAAAATTCGCGTGCGCATCCCAGTGCACATCATGAATGCCGACCAGGCGCCAGGGGTGAAGCGTGGCGGCACCGTCAACATCGTCACCCATGCGGTCGAGGTGCAATGCCTGGCCGACGAAATCCCGGAATCGATCGACGTCGACATTACCGGCCTCGAGATCAACTATTCGAAACACCTGAGCGACATCACGCTGCCATCGAATGTGCGCGTCGTCGGGAGGACCGACCCGACCCTCGTCACCATCGTCCCGCCATCGGGCTATGCGGAAGAGATGAAGGCGGCGGCGGAAGCCGCGGCGGCCGCGGCGGCGGCCGCGGCGGCGGCGGCGGAAGCCGGCGTCGTTCCGGCGGAGGGTGCCGCGGCACCGGGCGCGGCTCCAGGTGCCGCTCCGGCCCCGGGCGCTCCCGCGCCCGCTGCGCCGGCGGCGGAAAAGAAGTAACCCGGCGACTGCCATCATCGCGCCGCGAACGCGCGCTACTTCGTCTTCATCGGCGGGCTTGTTGGCGCATGTCGGTTTACCCGTGCAGCGCCTGAAATCGCGGACCTCGGGCAAGCCCGAGTTTCGGTGTAATCCATGCGGCGTGTTGCGACACGGCTTCGGGCCCTCTGCTCCTGGCTCGAATCACCTATCATCGGCGCGATCCGATTGTGCAGACGGGTCCGCGGTCAGTCGTGTGACACACCCACCAAGGAAACATCCAAGAGACATCCAAGAGAACGGAATCCCACGATGATCCAACGACCAATGGCGGCTATTGCGATTGCAAGCTGGAGGTCCGTCGGCATCGCCCTGCTGTCGCCGCCGATCGCAATTCTGTCGGCGGCGATCCTCGTTGGATTGCTTGGCATCTTCGTGCTCTGGCTCATGGTGGTGGCCACCCTCGTTACGGCGATCGTCCTGGCCGACCTCGCGCACGGATTGATGCGACGCATCGCGAGGCCGCCGATCGGCGCGCTTGATCAGCGAGCCGTCGGCCTCACGGGGCCCTCATAGACCGGGCTGATCAAACGCCCTCCTCCCGAATGGGAAGGAATGGGCGGGGTTTCCCCTCGGCGAGCGATGCCTCGGCTATCATCCAAGGCCGCAGGAGCTTCGGCCCGTGCCTCACGCCTTGCAAGCCGTTTACCATGTCCGCAGCGATGCGCGATCGATCGAGGCGCGCGCCCGCGCCATTGCGGTCGAACAGAGCGTCGAGATGCCCCTCTCGGCGATCGACGACGAGTACGTGAAGTCCGACATCGTCGGCCGCGTGGTCGCGATCAACGAGGCGGGAAGCGGCATTTTCGAGGTCCGCATCGCACTTGCGGCCGAAACCATCGGCAGCGATGCCGGCCAACTCATCAACATGCTGTTCGGCAATACCTCGATCCATGACGATGTCGAGCTGCACGATGTCGAGCTTCCACGCGACCTTGTGCAGGCGTTCGGCGGCCCGCGTCATGGATTGCATGAATTGCGGCGACGGGTCGGAGCGTCCGGTCGGGCCCTGACCGCATCGGCGCTCAAGCCGCAAGGGCTGCCGCCGAGCGGGCTCGCCGAACTCGCGCAGCGCTTCGCCCAAGGCGGCATCGACTACGTCAAGGACGATCATGGCCTCGCCGACCAGGCCTATTCGCCTTTCGCCGCGCGCATCGAGGCGATCGCGACCGCGTTGCGTCGGGTCGAGCGGCCGAGCGGCCCGCGGACGCGCTATGTGCCGAGCCTCTCCGGCGACCTCGATGCCATGCGCCGGCAAATCGGGCTTGCCCACCACGCGGGCATCGACACCGTCATGATCGCGCCGATGATCACGGGGTTTTCGAACTTTCACCGCCTCGTGCAGGAGAATCCCGCTGTCGCCTTCATGGCCCACCCGACCATGGCCGGGGCCGCGCGGGTGGCGCCGCCGCTCCTCATCGGCAAGCTGTTTCGGATCTTGGGGGCCGATGCGGTCATCTTTCCCAACCATGGCGGCCGTTTCGGATACTCCCCGGATACATGCCGTCGGCTTGCGCGCGCGGCCTTGGAGGATCGGGACGGACTACGGCCCTGCGTGCCGGTCCCGGCGGGCGGCATGACTCCGGGGCGGGTTTCGGAGATGCTTGATTTCTACGGCGCCAACGTCATGTTGCTGATCGGCGGCGGACTCCTCGAAGCGCGCGCGCGACTGGTCGAGGAAACGGCGGCTTTCGTGGCCGAGGTCGAGAGCTATCGCGATGGCTGAAACCAAGATCCGGGACACGGTGGTCCACCGCAAGGCGCGGAGCGGCTACCGCTGGGACGGCGTGGAGCTCCTGCCCTACAAGGAAGACGATCGCGCGCTGTTCAAGGCGATCACGCGGCAGGTGCTGTTCGCGGACCCCGCGCTCACCGGGGAGCTGCGCTATTTCGAGGTCGCGCCCGGCGGGTTTTCGACTCTCGAGCGGCACCAGCACATGCACGCGGTGCTGATCCTGCGCGGGCGCGGCCACTGCCTTGTCGGCTGCGAAGTCAGAGCACTCGGCACCAACGATCTCGTCACCGTGCCGCCGCTGACTTGGCACCAGTTCCGGGCGACCGAGCGCGAGCCGCTGGGCTTCCTCTGCATGGTGAATGCCACGCGCGACAAGCCGCAGCTCCCCTCGCCGGAGGACTTGGCGGGCCTCAGCGCGGATCCCGTCGTCGCAGCATTCTTGCGCGGCAGCAAGGCGTAACAGCGGTCATCCGACGCGACCCGATTGCGCGCCCGCGACCCGATTGCGCGCCTCTCGCGCCATCAATTGGGCACACGGCCGCCGCCGGCCGATCACGAAAATGTCGTCGCCCGCTGCTCAGGTCGACATAGGCAAGGACGCGCCGAGCGGGCAGGGGACGAGCACCCATCAATGCGCGTGCCAGGAGGGGGACATGCGTTACGCCACTGCGATCTTCATCGCCGTCATGTCAGTCTTGGCGCAGGCTTCGGCGACGCCGTCGAGCCTGATCGATCTCGCCTCGCCCGAGGCGGTTCTCAGATGGATCAACGCCTACCGGGCAAAGCCCGATCCGGCGGGCGTGCCTGCAGCCGTGCGGGCCTTGAGCCGGCTCGGCGCCTTCAAGGATCCGGAGACATCGGGGGTCTTTGTCGGTTTCATCGCCGGCGCCATCGGCTCCAATCCGGCCCGGGCCGATGAGCTCATCGCCAAGATGTTTCCGCTGCCGGCATCCGATCAGTGGGTAATCGTGCGAGCGATCGCCTATTCGGGCCTGCCCGACTGGAAGCGGCTCATGATCAAATTCGCCGACCGCATGCCGGCGCGCAAGGTGATGATCGACAAGTCGCTGGCCGGCAAGCTGCCGACGCTGTGGGAGATGACGTTCGACAAGAAGCCATCGACCTGGGAGACGTTGCAAGGCTATCTGACGCTCGACGGGCTCACTGGGAGAGACTCGCCGAAGAAAGTCGCGCTCGAGCCAGGACCGGAGCTTCTCGACACGTTCTGGGGCTACTACTTCGCGACCGGCGCCCATCGGCCGATCTGGCGCATCCTCGCCATGCTGCCTTGGTCGAAGGATGACAACAACGTCGAGAAGCTCACGCTCGGCAGCATGGCGAAGTACACGCTCGCCAGCAACGCCGCGCGCGACGCCGAGCTGCTGGCGATGCTCAAGCGCGCGCGGGACAGTCAGCCCAAACCCGTGGCGGCGGTCCTCGACCAGGTGATCGACGCGGCCGAGACGGTCGAGACCACGCGGCTGCGCAAGGAGGCGCTGGCCACGATCGACGAGATGCGGCGCAAGGGTCCAGGCTCGCGCCGCAATATCTCCTTCTGGGGCCAGGTGGGCCAGGGCGCGCTGGCGGTCGGCTGCATTGCGGCGGCCGCGACCGGACATGTCGAACTCGGCCTGCCCTGCGTGATCGGCGGCGGTCTGTCGTCGGCGGCGCTCAGCGTCTGGAACGGACAGCCGTGATTTGCCTCATCGCGCGAGCGGGTCGGGGCGGAGCTGGAATTTCACCACCTTGCTCGTCGTCCCCTTGCCACCCTCGATGTGATAGGGCGCCCGGCCGGCAAAGGTCGACCAGATGCCCTTGCCCTTCCAGCCGCCATTGGGATCGTCGATGCGGCCGTCGAGACCCTTGGCATGGAAGCCCATCGGATACGGGACCCGCAGGGTGACGAACCTGTCTCCCACCAGCGCCTCGAGCGAATCCGACATGTTGCCGGTGGCGAATGGCACGTTCCTGCCAAGCCCGAAAGTGTCGAACTGATCGACCCAGGTATAATAGCTCGACTGCACCGCGCCCGGCTCGTTCAAACCCTCGAACTGAGGTCCGGGGAACTGATGCAGCGTCCAACCTTCGGGACAGTGCCGCCCGGTCGCGGTCGGGCCGTTGAGCGGGCCCTTGCACTTCTTGCGGTCGAAGCTCGCGAGGTGACCGCTGGCGAGCGGGATCCAGACCACCCCGTTGCGGTCGATATCGGCGCCGCGCGGACCAAAGCCGTTGACGGCCGCACGCGGCTCGTTGAAGGGCACTTCGTAGTATTCCGTCAACGTCGTGGCCGGCGGATTGTCGCCCGGGATGACGTGGACGACGCCGCCCGGGACCGCCAACACCGAGCCCCAGATCGTTCCGTCGTTCGGGTCGAAGCCGATGCCGTAGAGGCCCGCGATGATCCGCTTGTCCTTGGCCGGATCGACCGGCTGGTTGGGCTCCACATAGTCCTCGTCGCGCTTGCCGTTGCCGTTGGTGTCGAGGATGAACGGGCTCCAGCCTTGCGATGCCGCCTCGTCGCCAGTCTCCAGAAACTTCTTGGTGTTGAGCCAGCCGACGACCGGGGCGCGCGCGCCGCCGGCCGAGAACCACAGCGTGTTGTTCGCGTCCTCGGCGAAGGCCATATGGTGGGTGGTGAAGCAGAGGTCGATGTGCGTGACCTTGTTCGTCTTCGGATCGTACATCGCGGATTGCCGCGCGGCGATGTCGGTCGGGAACAGCTTCGCCGATGGATGGTCCGAGCCTTTGCGGCAGAATGCGGGAGTCTGCGGCGGCCGGATGCGCGCGGTCAACCAGACCCGGCCATCTTGATCGAGCATCGGGTTGTGGACGGAGGTCTGGCTGCTCCAGATCATCTCGTCGCCCCAGTACGGCGAAGGAAGTCTTGGGAAGTTCCCGGACGCGATGAAGATGCCCGACGGCGTCTTCGGATCGCGCGGCGTCATCTTGAGATAGGTCACCGTGTGGGTCTTGGGATCGAGGATCGGCAGGTTGTCGGTCGAGTCCTCGGTTGCGCTGTAGATCTTGCCCCAGGCGTTGACGGTCGGATTGCGCTTGTCGGTGGCGATTTCGTCGTGGAGATAGGTCTTGGCGTCGCCCCAGTCCCACATGGTGACGACGACGTTGCGCTCCAGGCCTTGCGGACGTTGCGGCTTCGACTTGGGCAGCTCGCCGGCGGCGATCCGGTCGGTCCAGTCGGCGAAATTCTTCAGGGCGCGCTGGGCGTCGAGCTCGCCGAGGTCGCGGACCATGACCTCGGCGGCCGGTCCGACCTGAACCCGGTGCGTCCAGGCATCGAACGAGGATCTAAATTCGCCGAGCTGCTTGGAGATCGTGCGCGTGGGCTTGTTGCCGAGCTGGTGACACGAGTTGCAGGCGTGGGTCTTCATCGTGGACAGCCACTGGCCCTGGCTCTTCACGTTCACCGGCATGCCGTTGCCGTTCGGGCCGGTGCCGGGGAACAGGCTCTTGTCCGGGATTTGCAGCATCGAATACCAATATTGGGCCGGATAATACTCGGCGGCCGCCGCGGCAGTGGGCGCGACCACCGCCGTCAGGTTGAGGGTTTTTCCTGGCGCCCCCTGCACCTTGGGCGAATCCACGAGCCCATAGCCGCGGACCCATACGCTGTAATTGGCTTTCGGAAGCTCGGGCGACACGTAGCGCCCCTGCTCGTCGGTGACGACGATCTTGACCAATTTGGTCGGCAGCCCGGTCGTCTCGGCGATCACCCAGACGCCTGCTTCGGGACCGTTCGCGCTCGTCACCACGCCGCCGAGATCGCTTTCGCCGATGCTGACGGCGGTGGTGGTCTGCTGTGCGCTCACCTGGGCCGAGGGGGCGCTCAAAAGCGCCGCGATGCCGAGCACCGCCAAGCCCAGGTACGACCCTTTGATCGTCCTCATATCCGCTCTCCTCCCGATGCAGCCTGGGCGGCCTCGTTCCGGCGCCATCGCCGAAGTCAAGCAAGGCCCTCGCCCGGGGCTTTGAGCTATCCATGCACAATCCATTCCGGTCTGCAATGACGCGCGAATGGATGATTCCTCAACTGCAAGCCACAGAACCGAATCCCTGGATCGCGCGCGCGAGCGTGCACACTGGCCGGGGTCGAATCGCGCCCGCGGCTTCATGCCCACGCGCCAAAGGCCTGAACCTCCGCCGCGACCGCAATTTACGTTACCGTCCACCGGGGGCTTCAGTGGCACTGAAAGAGTAAGAGAGCCAGGGCGACGGGTGATACGCGACGGAACCAATCGACTCGTTGTACGTTTCGCTTCTGGCACGGGGCTACTTTTGATGACCAGACGAGAAAAGTTCCGCCATTACGCCGAAGCTTGCCTGCGCTTGGCCGAAATCGTCGCGCCCGAGGAGAAGGCCCTGTTGGTGAGCATGGCGCAGGGCTGGTACGACATGGCCGAGCAGGCGGAGCGCGTTGAGCAGCCGTCGGCGAGCCAGCTGCCGCTTCAGGTAGGCGAGGAAGCTCCGCGCGGAACCCCCTAATCAAGGACCGAGCCGGTTCACTGCGGCCCCGCAACTCAGTTGGCCAATTTGATTCCCGTGTCCCGGATGACGCGTTGCCATTTCTCAAAGTCCTTCCGGATCGCCGCGGCGAACTCCTCCGGCGTATTGGGCTTCGCGGCGACCGCGCCGAGCTCCCGCAGCCGCTGCACTGCCACCGGATCCTGCACGAATTGCAGAATCTGCGCCCCGATCTTCGCGCGAATCTCGAGCGGCGTTCCAGCCGGTACCATGATGCCGAGCCAGGAGGTAACGTCGTAGTCGGGCAGCGTCTCGGCGATGGCTGGAATATTGGGCGCGAACGGCACCCGCTCCGCGGTAGTGACGCCCAGCGCGCGCAGCTTGCCCTCCTGAACCAGCGGCCAGACTGTCGGCATCGTGTCGAACATCATGTCGACATGTCCCCCCAGCAGCGCGGGAAGGGCAGGAGCGCTGCCGGTGAACGGCACATGAAGAATGTCGGTCTTGGTGATCAGCTTGAACCATTCGGCCGCGAGATGCGGCGAGGCTCCGTATCCGGAGCTCGCATAGCTGTACATTCCGGGATTGGCCCTGACGAGATCGATCAACTGCTTGAGGTCGCTCGCCGGCACGCCAGGACGCACCACCAGCATATTCGGAAAGCTGCAGATGAGCGTGACCGCGGTGAAATCGCGCATCGGCTGATAGGGGAGATCGCTCCGCAAGTGGGGCAGGAGCGTCGTGGTCGTCCCGGTCGCCACCAGCAGCGTATAGCCGTCGGCGGGGGCCTTGGCGGCCTGCGCGGTGCCGGTCGCGCCGGCCGCGCCCGAGACGTTTTCGACGATGACCGGACGCATCCATGCACCGCTCAGGCGGTCGGCGAGCATGCGCGCCAGGATGTCGGTCGCGCCTCCCGCGGGAAACGGCACGATGATGCGCACGGCCTTCTCGGGATAGGCCGCCGCAGTCTGCGCGCGCGCATTCGTGGCGAACAGCGCGAGCGCACAGGAAAGGAGCACCATCAGCGCTGCGGACCGGCGAGAATTCATGTTTGTCTCCCCTTGCCCGGCGAAGCCGCGCAAGCCCGCGCAGCTCAGGGCCACCCCGCCGGTCCACTGGGCAGACGGCCGAAGGGGTGAAGCGCCCAATGTATACGATCATCAATGACTATATGAAGGAGGACAGCAGGAGCATGCCATGGCCGAAGTGAAGATTTTCGGCGAGCACGACGAGCGCACCAAGGAGCAGATGGCGCGCTGCATGCAGCATGGCAGCGTCGTGGGCGGCGTCTTGTGCGCGGACGGCCACCTCGGCTATGCGCAGCCGGTCGGCGGCGTCATTGCCTACGAGGACCACATTTCGCTGAGCGGGGTCGGCTTCGACATCGCCTGCGGCAACATGGCGGTGAAGCTCGACCTGCCGAAGAAGGCGATCGAGGACCGCGTCGGGCGGATCGCCGAGGAGATCGCCGCCAATGTCAGCTTCGGCCTCGGGCGCAGCAACGCCGAGAAGGTCGAGCACAACCTGTTCGACAGCCCGCTGTGGCAGGAGGCCGAGGCGATCGGCCACCTCAAGGGCATGGCGCGCGACCAGCTCGGCACCGTCGGCTCGGGCAACCACTATGTCGATCTGTTCGAGGACGAAGCGGGCCTCGTTTGGATCGGCGTGCACTTCGGCTCGCGCGGGCTCGGGCACAAGACCGCGACCGCCTTCATCAAGCTCGCGGGCGGCAAGGACGGCATCGACGTCGCGCCGACCGTGCTGCACCAGGACTCGGACCTCGGGCAGCAGTACCTCGCCGGCATGACGCTCGCGGGCCTTTACGCCTATGCCGGGCGCGAGTGGGTGGTCGAGCGGGTGCGCTCGATCGTCGGCGGCGAGGTCATCGACACCGTGCACAACCACCACAACTACGCCTGGCGCGAGCGCCACGGCGATCGCGAGCTCTGGGTGGTGCGCAAGGGCGCGACGCCGGCTTTCCCGGGCCAGCGCGGCTTCGTCGGCGGCTCGATGGGCGATGACGCGGTGATCCTCGCCGGCATCGCGAGCGATAAGGCGGCGGCGAGCTTCTACTCGACCGTGCACGGCGCCGGCCGCGTGATGTCGCGTACCGAGGCGCGCGGCCGCTTCGTGCGCGACCCGCAGAGCGGTAAGAAGATCCGCCAGCCGGGCCGCGTGCGCCACGACGAGATGCAGGCCTGGCTGCGCAACAAGGGGGTGCACTTGGTCGGCGGCGACCTCGACGAGGCGCCGCAGGCCTATCGCCGGCTGCCCGATGTGCTCGCCCATCACGCGGGCACGGTCGCGATCGAGCACAGGCTGCGCCCGTTCGCCGTGGTGATGGCGGGCGCCGACGTGTTCGATCCGTTCAAGGATTGAGCGGAAGACGGATAACGGTGACCGCGGACCGAGGGAGAAGCCGTCATCAGTTGAAACGCGGCTAGCGCGTCGGGTGCCTTCAATTTTACTACGCGGGGGAACGGTGAGTGCAAATAAGCGTTGAGTAGAATATGCAGCCCATCGATCGGGAACGCAAACTGGGGATGTCGATTCCCGACGTGCTTATGGAGACGTGTCATGCGACTATCACGTGCTGTGTGTGTGCTTGGATCGGTCTTGATGTTCACGATGCAGACCGCAGAGGCTGCCACATCCAAATGCAATGATGCACGAGCACGTTGCGCTGTCCAAGCCGGGGGCTTTTGCAATCCCGTCAACGGCTGGTGGAGGGTCCGCAACGCCGCTCAAAGGGCAGCCATGAGAGCCTGCCTCGCGAGAAACCCGCGTGAATTCACAGGGCCACAGACACCGGGGCAGTAACCATCCTTCCACCCAACCGTGCGCTCCGCGATTCGACCTAGATAGAGAACGAAAAATTTTGATCACTTAGTCTCCCGTCGTCTGCCATCCGTCGTCAGAGGGGTGTACCCTCAGCGGAAGAGCGGCGGTTCCAAAACCGCGTCGGCACGGGTTCGATTCCCGCCTCCCCGGCCAGTTTTGGACGTTGACGATTTCTGACTCGGGACTGTGACATCGCCACGCAGTTTGCGGGACATGAGGTGACACGCTGCCAGCCGCGATGTCGGTACCCGCTTTGCCCTTGGAGGCGAGGCGAGTCAGAATAGGAGAGACTTTTCAGGAGCGGGGTTCTGGATGCTCGCGCGAGTAGCCCTCGGCCTGGTCACGACCATCATCACGCTGGCTCAGGGCGGCCACGCCAGCGCCCAGTCGGTGGCCGACTTCTATCGCGGCCGCACCGTCACTCTGCTGATCGGCTATTCGACCGGCGGCGGATACGACATCTATGCGCGCGTCCTCGCCCGCCATATGGGCCGCCACATTCCCGGCAATCCCGCGATCGTGCCGCAGAACATGCCCGGCGCGGGCAGCCTGCGGGTCGCGAACTTTCTCTTTAATGCTGCGCCCAAGGACGGCACGACCATCGGCATGTTCGGCCGTGGCATGGCGATGGAGCCGCTGATCGGCGCGAGCGCGACCCAGTTCGACTCCCGCCGGTTCGCCTGGCTCGGCAGCGGCAGCGACCAAGTCAGCCTCTGCGTCAGCTGGCACGGGTCGCCGATCCGAAATTGGGACGACATGCGTGCGAAGCCGTTCACGGTCGCCGGCGAAGGCTCGGGCTCCGACCCCGACATGTTCGCCGCCGTGCTGAAGAACCTCATGGGAGCGAAACTCAAGCTCGTTTCGGGCTATCCCGGCGGGCCGGAGATGAACCTCGCGATGGAACGCGGCGAGGTCGACGGGCGCTGCGGCTGGTCCTGGACCAGCGTGAAGATCACGCGCTCCGACTGGGTCGCGGACAAGCGGATCAATCTGCTCGTTCAGATGTCACTGCAGAAGAGCCCAGAGCTTCCCGACGTGCCGCTGATCATGGATCTCGCGTCCAGCGATCGCGCGCGGGGGATCCTCAAACTGGTGCTGAGCCGCCAGCAGATGGGATGGCCATTCGCGGCGCCTCCGGAACTTCCTGCCGATCGCGCGCAAGCGCTGCGCAAGGCTTTCGACGATACGACGAAGGACGTGGAATTCCTCGCCGAGGCGAAGCAGCGGCAGCTCGAAGTCAACCCGATGAGCGGCGCGGAAATCGACAAGCTGGTTGGCAAACTCTACCAGACGCCGCGGGATGTGATTGCCGCGACCAAGGCCGTCATCGCCGAAGGCGTACGGTAGTGGCTCGCTATCCCGCGCGCGCCTCTCTGATCGTGCGCCAGACCCGCTCGGGGGTGGCGGGCATCTCGATGTGGCGCACGCCGTAGACCGAGAGCGCGTCGACGATGGCGTTCGCGACTGCGGGCATGGCGCCGACGCAGCCGGCCTCGCCGCAGCCCTTGACACCGAGCGGATTGGTCCTGGTCGGCACCGGGTTGCTCTTCATCTCGACGCCCGAGAGGTCGCTCGCGCGCGGCATCGCGTAGTCCATGAACGAGCCGCTGACGAGCTGGCCGGAATCGGGATCGAACTTGATGTCCTCGAGCAGTATTTGGCCGGCGCCCTGGGCAATGCCGCCGGTGATTTGCCCGTGCACGAGCAAGGGATTGAGCACCGTGCCGACATCGTCGACCACGCTGTAGCGCAGCACCTCGACCACGCCTGTCTCCTCGTCGATCTCGACCTCGCAGACATGGCAGCCGTTGGGGAAATTGTCGACCTCGGCGTTGTAGACCGCGGTCGCGAGCAGTCCGGGCTCCAGGTCGCGCGGCAGTTTGGCCGGATTCACCGCCGCGATCGCGACCTCCTTGATCGTCATCGTGCGGTTGGTCCTGGCGGAGGAGAAGATGCCGTCGGCGAACTTGATGTCGTCTAAGTCGACCTTGAGAAGGTGGGCGGCGATCTTCTTGGCCTTGGCCGTGATCTTGTCGGTGGCGAGGAGAAAGGCCGAGCCGCCGATCGTCGCCGAGCGCGAGCCGCCGGTGCCTTCGCCGAAGAAGACCTGGTCGGTATCGCCCTGCACGTAATGCACCTCGTTGGGATCGAGGCCGAGACGGTCGCAGACCAGCTGCTTGAACGTCGTCTCGTGGCCCTGGCCGTGGTTGCAGGTGCCCGAATAGAGCGTAACCGCGCCCGAACGGTCGAAGCGGATCTCGGCGCCCTCGTAGCTCGGCGCGGCGGCCTTCTCGATCGTGTTGGACAGGCCGAGACCGCGCAGCTTGCCGCGCGTGCGCGATTGCGCCTGCCGCGCCGGAAAGCCGGCGACATCGCCGAGCTCGAGCGCCATGTCCATGCTCTTCTCGAACTCGCCGCAGTCGTAGGTGAAGACGAGCCCGGTCTTGAACGGCATCGCCGCGGGCGGAATCGTGTTGCGACGCCGCAGCTCCGCCGGGTCGATGCCGAGCTCGTCGGCGGCGAGATCGACCAGCCGCTCGATCACATAGGCGGCCTCGGGGCGGCCGTTGCCCCGATAGGGCCGTACCGGATTGGTGTTGGTGAACACCGCGGTGATATCGGCATGCAGCGCAGGCGTGCGGTAGACGCCGGCAAGAGTGCCGATATTGGTCAGGAACGACGTGCCGCCGACCTGCAGATAGGCGCCAAGATTGGCGACCGTCCGCACCCGCACGGCAAGGAAATTGCCATCCCGGTCGAGCGCCAGCTCGGCGTCGGTGACATTGTCGCGCGCCTGCGCATCGCCGAGGAAGGCTTCGGAGCGGGTGCTGATCCATTTCACCGCCCGGCCGGTCAGCTTCGCGGCCAGGAGGACGAGCGCGACCTCGTTGTAGACCGCGCTCTTCATCCCGAAGGCGCCGCCGATGTCGCCGGCGATCACGCGCACCTTGTTCTCAGGCACGCGCAGCACATTGCGGGCCAAATCCTCGCGGAACGAGAACGTGCGCTGCAGCGTCGTATAGATGGTGTAGCGCCCGTCGGCCGGGCTGTAGACCCCGATGCTGCCGCGCGGCTCCATGCTGGCCGCGGTGACCCGGTTGATCACGAACCGGTGCTTGACAACATGGTCCGCCTGCGCAAAGGCCGCGTCGGTCGCGGTCTTGTCACCCTCGAGCTGTACGAAGCAGATGTTGTTCGGGCAATCGTCGAAGACGAGCGGCGCGCCCGGCGCCGACGCATCTACGGTCGAGATGACCGCGGGCAGCGGCTCGTAGTCGACGTCGACCAGCTCGGCCGCGTCCATCGCCTGATGCAGGGTCTCGGCGACGACGAAGGCGACATAGTCGCCGACCCACCGCACCCGGTCCTTCACCAGCGCCGGATAGGGCGGCCGATAGAGCGGGCTGCCATCGCGGCGCTTGAGCCCGCCCGGCACAGGCAGGTCGCCGAACCCGGACGCCTGCCAGTCCGCGCCGGTGAGCACGGCGAGCACGCCCGGCGCAGCCCCGGCCTTGGCGGTGTCGATCGAGCGGATGCGCGCATGCGCGTGGGGCGAGCGCAACACATAGCCGAACGCCATGCCCGGAAGCACGATGTCGCCGACATAGCGGCCCTCGCCCCGCACCAGCCGCGGATCCTCGAACCGAGTGACCGCCTGCCCAATCCCGAATTCACCCACCGTCCACCTCTTGATTGCCGGCAGCGTCCTCCACTGGATCGCCCGCGAAGGCGGGCGATCCAGTAATCACCGAACATCGTTTGACGCACGGTCGTGCAGGATCGCGGGTCCGGTGGTTACTGGATGCCCCGCCTTCGCGGGGCATGACAGTGGGGAGCGACACCGCCGTTTCCTTCGCGGGCAGGAGTTCGACATGGCCGAGCTACTGGTGGCCACCTTGAGAAGGCGGCGGCACGACATGCGTCGTCACGACAAGGTGCTCGAGCTCGCGCCCGCCCGTCGGCTCCCTCTTACGGTCGAGATGACGATTGCCGCAGAAGCTCGCGCAACCGCTGCGGGGTGACGGGCAGCCGCGTGATCGCGCCCGGAATGCCGATGGCATCGTCGATCGCGCTCGCGATCACGCCGCCGGCGCCGTTGATTCCGCCCTCGCCGGCGCCCTTGAGCCCGAGCGGATGGCGCGGCGACGGCGCGTCCTCGGTGATGAGCACCTCGACATCGGGCAGATCGCGCAAGGTCGGCATCAGATAGTCGGCGAATGTCACCGCGAGCGGCTCGCCGCCCTGGTCATAGGTGAATTCCTCCGACAGCGCGCCGCCGAGGCCCTGCACGCAGCCACCCACGAGCTGGCCCTCGACCAGCATCGGATTGACCGCGCGGCCGACGTCATAGGCCACCATGAAGCGCTCGACCTCGACCTTGCCGGTCTCGCGGTCGACCCGCACCGCGGCAAGGTGCACGCCATAGGGAAAGACCGTGTGGTCGGTATTGTACCAGCCGTGCGCGGCAAGCTGCGGCTCACGTCCGCGCAGGAGTTTCGCGCCGGGCGCGATCCGCCTGGCAAGCTCGGCGAGCGCGATCGAGGGCCCGCCCTTGCCGCCCCGCCGCACCACCATGCCGTCGACAATGTCGAGCTCGGCAGCGGGCGTCTGAATGAGCTCGGAGGCGAATTCGAGCGCCTTCGCGCGCACCATCATGGCGGTGACGTGCACCGCGCCGCCGGTCAGCCCGGTCGCACGCGCGGCATGGGCGCCGATGCCGTGATCGATGCGATCGGTCTGGCCGTGGATCACCCGCACCTTCCGGTAGTCGACGCCCAGCGCCTCGGCGCAGATCTGCGCCATCGCGATCTCGAAACCCTGGCCGAGCGAGGCACCGCCCGTGATCAGCTCGACGACACCGCTCGTGTCGACGGAGATTTTCGCGTTGTCGGCCGGCCCGCGCCCGCTCTCTTCGAGGAAAATCGCCACGCCAGCGCCGACCATTTCGCCGGCCGCGCGGCGGCGCTTGTACTCCTGCTGCAGCTCCTTCCACCGGAAGGCAACGAGCGCCTTGTCCAGCAGCGCCGCATAGTCGCCGGAGTCGATGTCGAGCTCCTCGATGCCGGGCTCGTTGAACGCGACGGTGTAAGGAATCCTGGATGCCGGGATGAGGTTGCGCCGGCGCACCTCGATGCGGTCGAGGCCGAGTCGGTCGGCGACTGCGTCCATCAGCCGGCTGCGCACGAAGGTGCTCTCGAAGCGGCCGGGCGCGCGATAGGTCGCGGCTGGCGTCTTGTTGGTGAGCCGCACATGCGCGAGCGCCCGATAGGCCGGCACGCGGTAGCAGCCGGTGAGCATGTACATGGTGCGATTCGGAACATTGACCCCGTGCGTGCGGATATAGGCGCCCTGGTCGTGGAAAATCTCGTCCTCGATGCCGAGAATGACGCCGTCGGCATCGACCGCGATGCGGGCAAGATGCCGCTGCTGGCGACCCTGGTTGGCGCACATCAGGTGCTCGCGCCGGTCCTCGATCCACTTCACCGGCCGCCCGAGCCGCATCGCCGCGACCAGCACCAGGACGTCTTCGGGATAAAGCTCGCCGCGGATGCCGAAACCGCCGCCGACATGGCTCTCGTGCACATGCAGCGAGGACGGGCTGCGCCCGAGCATGCGGCACAAGGTCTCGCGGTTGCGATGCGGAATCTTGGCCGCGCCGTGGAGCTCCAAAATATCCTTCGCCGCGTCATAGTGGCCGATGGCGCCGCGGGTCTCGAGCGGCACCCCGGAATGGCGGCCGGTCGACAGGTCGAGCTCGATGATCGTGTGCGCGTTGCGCAACGCCGCCTCGATGTCGCCGTAGCTCAGACGCAAGACGATGGCTTCGGTGCTGCAGCCGGGCTCGAACTCGCCCGGCGGATCGCTCGCCGACAGGATGACTGGGAGTTCCTCCAATTCGACCGAGACCAGGTCGGCGGCATCCTCGGCGAGGTAGGGGTCCTCGGCGAACACCGCGGCCACGGGTTCGCCGATATAGCGAACGAAGCCGCGCGCGAGGGCGGGCTGGCGGAACGGCTTGATTCCCGCGGCGGATTTGTCGGCGCGGAAATCGATCGGCGGGAGGTCGGCGATGTCCGTGTTGGTCCACACCGCCACCACGCCCGGCAGCGCCAGCGCGGCGGAGGCCTCGACCGAGATGAGCCGCCCATGCGCTTTCGGCGACCGCACGATGCGCATGTGGAGCTGGCGCGGGAAGTTGATATCGCCGGCAAAGCATGCGCTGCCGGTGACCAGTGGGAGATCCTCGATGCGCGCGACGGGGTGGCCGAGCACTTTGCGCTCGTGCGCGCGTGGCGGTGCCGGATAGGTGGTGGGTGCGGACGAATTGCCGTGACTCGGTTTCATTCCGCTGCCTTCGCGCCCCGCATTTCATCGCGGGCGGCGCGGACCGCCTTGATGATGTTCTGATAGCCGGTGCAGCGGCAGAGATTCGACGAGAGAACGTCGAGCAGGTCATCGTCATCGATATCGGGGTTCTGCTCCAGCGCATTCGCGGCCAGCATCAGGAAGCCCGGCGTGCAGAAGCCGCATTGCAATCCGTGATGAGCGATGAAGGCGCGCTGCAGCGGATGCAGATCGTTGCCGTTCGCGAGTCCTTCCACGGTGCGGATTTTCTTGCCCTGCGCCTGCACCGCGAACATCAGGCAGGAGCGCACCGCATCGCCGTCGAGGATCACCGTGCAGGTTCCGCAGATGCCATGCTCGCAGCCGATATGGGTTCCGGTCTGCCCGCAGTCGTCGCGGATGGCATCGACCAGGGTGCGGCGCGGCTCGACCCGGATCGAATGGTCATGGCCGTTGATGTTCAACGTGATGTCGAGCTTTTCACTCATGGTCGCTGGTCACATTCGCTCATGGAGCGCGCCGCGCTCCCCTGCCCTTGCGATCGATGACCATTCCCTCAGTGGCCGCGCGGCAGGAGGTGCTGGAATTTCTTCAGGATGTGATCGTCCAGCTCCTTGCTCGAGCGCACCGGCAGGGGGAAACTGTCGCGCCGGTTCCAGGGCCTGCAGGCATCGATGACCACGCGCGCATTGCGCGGATCGCCGGGGCCGTAGCTCATCGGATCGAGCGCGGTGCTCCAGCAGCCGCGCAGGATCTCGATGCCCTCGCGCGGCTCGAAGCGGGTGCACATGGCCCAGATCACTTTGATCATATCGGCCGGATCGATGTCATCATCTACCACCACGACGAAGCGGTTGGCATAGGCGCCGGCGTGACATTGCGAGGCGATCAGCCCGGCCTGCTTGGAATGGCCGCCATACATCTGCTTGATCGCGACCGTCAGCCAGAGCCGGCTGCCGCCGGCCTCGTGCGCCCAGACGCCCTTGACCTCGGGCACGCCGGCGGCCTCGAGCTGGTTCCACACCGCGCCGCTGCGATAGGTGCAGCGGTAGAAGGAATCGTCGTCCGGCGGAATGCCTGGGACCGCACCGAGCAGCACCGGGTTGTCGCGGTGCATGAGGTTCTGGACCCGGATCGCCGGCTCCTTCTGTATCCCGCCGGCGTAGTAGCCGGTCCATTCGCCGAGCGGGCCCTCATCGATGAGATCATCGAGCGAGACGAAGCCTTCGAAGGCGATCTCGGCATTGGCCGGTATCGGCAGCCCGGTCACCGGCCCATCGATGATCTCAACCGCTTCGCCCAACAGCCCGCCAGCCGCGTCGTATTCGTTCTTGCCGTAGGGAATTTCGAGGCCGGCCACCATGAACAGCGCCGGGTGCATGCCGACCACGACCGCGATCGGGCAGGGCTGCTTCAATTCCTGGTAGCGCCGCATGATGAGGTTGCCATGCTTGCCTTTCGAGCACATGACCGAGGCCACGTTGCGATCGTGCACCTGGATGCGGTAGGCGCCGTAGTTGATCCAGCCAGTGTCGGGGTGGCGCATGATCACCATGCAGCCGGTGCCGATATAGTAGCCGCCATCGTGCTCATGCCATTTCGGCGCCGGGATTTTGCACAGATCCACGTCGGTGCCGCGGAAGGAATTCTCCAGAATGAGACCGGTCGGCACCGCGAGCGGCGGGATCGCCTTTGCCTGCTTCATGTAGCTGCGCCAGAACTGCACCAGATCCATGTCGGTCGCGTCGGCAGGCAGGCCGAGGGTGAGCTTGATGCGCTTGGTCGAGGTGAGGATATTGGCGACGATGCGATAGCCGCTCGGATAGCCGGGAATGTCATCGAACAACACCGCCCGGTTGCCGGCCTGGCGCTGGTAGACATCGACGATGCCGCCGATTTCCCGCTCGCGGTCGGCGCCGCGCACGACCTGCAATTCGTCGGCCGCTTCCATCTGCGCGAGCCAGGTTCGCAAGTCCTGCTTCGGCGCGTTGCTGAGAGTCTTGGTTGAGAGCTCGGCGGGGCGGTTCATGAGCTGGCCTTTCTCGATCGTTTCCGGCGCCGGGGCCGCGTGAGCACTTGCTCAGGCGGCCGCGCGCTCAAGCGCGCGGCGGGTCATGGTGCGCACCAGGTCGCGCCGATAATCGGCGCTCGTCTGGTGATCCTCAAGCGGGTCGACGGCCGCGGCGGCCGCGTCCGCCGCCGCACGGAATGTCCCGGCTCCGGGCGGGCGGCCGGCCAGCGCCGCCTCGGCTTCGGCGATCCGGCGCGGGTGCGGCTCGGCACCCCCGACGCCCAGGCGCGGCTCGACGATAACGCCGTCCTCCACCCGATAGGTCGCGAGCGCCATGCCGAGGGCAAAATCGCCGGCGCGGCGGCTGAACTCGCAGAATCCGAAGCGGCAATCGTCGGGGAGGATCGGCAGTTGCACCTCCGTCAGCAGCTCGTCTTCCGCCAGCGCCGTGGTCATGATCCCCGCGAAAAAGTCCCGCGCCGCGATGGTGCGCGCGCCGCGCTTGCTCCGGGCGATCATGTCGGCGTCAAGCGTCGCGGCGACCAGGCACCATTCGGAAGCCGGGTCGGCATGCGCCAGACTGCCACAGAATGTTCCGCGGGTGCGGATCGGATGATGGCCGATGTGACGAACGACCGTCGACAGGAGCCGCCCCAGCGGGCTGTCCACGACCAAGCGGTAGAAGCTGGCATGCCGCACGCAGGCGCCGATCGCGAGCTTCTTCGCTGTGGCGGCAAGGCGGCCGAGCGCCTCGATCCCGTTGATGTCGACGAGATGCGCCGGCCGCGCCAGCCGAAACGCCATGATCGGAACGAGGCTCTGGCCGCCAGCGAGAACCCGGCCATCCTCGGGGGCCACCTCCGCCAGCGTCGCGAGCGCCTCGTCGACCGTTTTCGGCGCATGATAGCGAAAGGCGGCGGGCTTCATCGGGCCAACGGATCGCTTCGTTCCATATTTGGGGCTATGATTATTTTTTGGATTGAGGCACGGTTTTCCGGATATGTAAAGTCTCGGCCCGGCGATGACCCGCGCCCTTGAGTCTCGTCCCGCATGAAACCGCCGCCCTTCAGCTACCACGATCCGAGAACTGTCGCCGACGTCGTGGGGCTGCTCGGCCGCCTCGACAACGCCAAGCTGCTCGCTG
>WNGR01011553.1_pt2 | contig 20552 bp, 20 predicted proteins | sample 5407581 | NCBI WGS metagenome assembly WNGR01 (sample SAMN13153383, study PRJNA577476) | soil metagenome | isolation source: 80 cm soil or saprolite under Garry oak tree replicate 2 | place: USA:California | collected 2016-06-15
CCAACCCGGCGAACCTGTCGTTCGCCAGCACCGTGGTCGGCGCCACCGCGACCGCGCAGACGGTGACGTTGACCAACTCCGGCACCACGTCGGCAACGGTCTCCAATGTCGCGGTGACCGGAGACTTCAGCCAGACCAACAACTGCGGCACGATCGCGGTCGGCGCGTCCTGCGCGGCGACCGTCTCGTTCAAGCCCACCGCGGGCGGTTCCCGCAGCGGCACGCTGACCGTCACCAGCAACGCCAACAACAATCCGACCACGGTGTCGCTGGACGGGTCCGGCATCGACAGCACCACGAACATCGCCGCTGGCACGCCGGCGTCGGCCAGTTCGACCAACGGCACGTTCGCCGCGTCGAACATCACGGACGCGGACCCATCGACCTACTGGGAGAGCGCGAACGGCTCGTTCCCGCAGTGGGCCGAGGTCAATCTCGGCCAGAACTTCAGCGTCGGCAAGGTGGTCCTGAAGCTCCCGCCGTCCAATCGTCGGTTCGGCCGGCTACACGTTCGACCCGAACGCCAACAACAACACGGTCACCATCACCTTCAACGCCACCACGGCGTGGTGGGTCCGGGTGAACATCACCGCGAACAGCGGCTGGCCGGCCGGCCAGTTGTCGGACTTCGAGGTCTTCCCGAGCGGCGGTACCGGCACTCCGCTGTCGACGCTCACGGCAGCCCCGAGTTCGTTGACGTTCGCCAGCCAGGCGCTGAACAGCAACAGCGGCGGGCAAACGGTGACGCTGACCAACACCAGCTCCACGGCGGCGACCGTGTCCAGTGTCGGCATCACGGGTGACTTCGCGCAGACCAACACCTGCGGGGGTTCCATCGCGGCCGGTGCCTCGTGCACGGTGAGCGTCACGTTCCGGCCAACCGCGTCCGGAACGCGCACCGGCAGTCTCACCATCGCCAGCAGCGCGTCGAACAGCCCGACCACGGTCGCGCTGACCGGCACCGGCGCCGGTGCCACCAACGCGAACCTGGCGCTGGGCAAGGCAACCAGCCAGTCCAGCAACACGCAGAACCTGACGTCATCGAGCGTGACGGATGGTAACCAGGGCACCTACTGGGAGAGTACGAACAACGTGTTCCCGCAGTGGGTGCAGGTCGATCTCGGCGCAGCACAGAGCGTCGGCAGGATCGTCCTGCAACTGCCCGCGACATGGGGTGCCCGCAGCCAGACGCTGTCCGTCCAGGGCAGCACGGATGGCAGCAACTTCACCACCATCGTCGGTTCGGCCAGTTACACCTTTGATCCCAACACCAACAACACGGTGACCATCACGTTCGCGGCCACGACCCAGCGCTTCTTCCGGGTCAACATCACGGCGAACAACGGCTGGCCCGCAGGCCAGCTGTCGGAGTTCCAGGTCTGGAACAGCTGACCCCAGTGCGCGAGCGGCCCACCCGGGCCGCTCGCGCACCGCGTCAGGCCGCCAATTCGGTCGCCGCCGTGGTCCCCACAGCCCACTCGATGACGGCCCCAATACCCAGCACGACCAGGTTGGCGGCCAGCCCGATCAGGCCGACGTTGAACGTGCCGAACCTGGTCGGTTCGACGAACGTCAGATAGATCACCACCGCGATGCCGACCACGATGCCGGCCAGCACCGGCCACTTGCCCACAGGCGTGCGCCGCAGGAAGCCCAGCCCGTTGGCCGGCGCGAGCTGCGCGAGGCCGCTGAAGGTGAGCAGCAGCAGGTTGGCCAGCAGGTCCGGCCGGAAGATGCCGAGCATCAGCGCCAAACCACATGCCACGACGACGGTGCCCTGGTTGATCCAGAACTGCCCACGTTCGTTGCGCACCCGAGCGATGTTGCGCGCCACCAGCGAAGAGATGCCGACCAGAATGCCCGCCGCCGGCACCATCGCGGTAGCGATCGCCGCCACCACGACAAACCCGGTAGCCCACGGCGGCAGGGCACGCTGGCTCAGCGTCAGCAGCACACCGTTGGAGTTGGAAGTCTTGGGCAGCACCAGAATCGCGGCAAAGCCCACCACCATCGGAAACATCAGGCAAAGCTCGTACAGCGGAAGCCAGGTGTAGTTGCGACGCAACACCTTCGGATCCTTGGCCGACATGATGGCCGGCCAACTGTGCGGCAGGGTAATAAAGGCAACCCCGATCGCACTGGACAACATACTGGTAATGAACCAGGTCAGATCGTTGGCTCCAGGATGGACGGTCAACATGGCAGGATGCAGTTGCGCCACCTTGTGAAACATCGCCGAGATCCCCCCGGCGAAGTGCGCCGGAATAGCGAAGATCAGCACCCCAAGCACGATCAACATGATCGCATCCTTGAAGTAGGACGTAGCAGCGACACCACGCAACCCGGCCCACAGCACGAACGCGATCACCAGCAAACAGCCGATCACCATGCTCAACGTGCCGGACGCGGCGTTCCCACTGACCAACTTGACGATCAACCCAAGCCCGGTGATCTGAAGTTGCAGATAAGGCAACACGAACACGATGCCGATCACCGCAGAACGTAGGCAACCGGCACGTAAGGCAGCGCATACATGGCGGCCACCCCACCGGAAAACGCCAGCCCAGACAGACCAAGAAAGGTGAAGGTGGTAAACACCTCGCCGGCCTGCAGAAACCACATGGTCACCGCACCAAACCGCCGCCCACCAACGGTCCACTCGGCAAGATCAGCGGTCGGCCGCCGCCGCCCGAGGAAGCCGAGCACCCCGATCAACGCGATGCCGGCAAAGGTGAAGATCAACGTAGTCGTCATGTGCGTTCCCCGTCCCCATCCCTGCGCCCCATGAGGCTCTCGGCCGCCAGCAGCGTCAGCGTCAGGACGACACACCAAGCACCACCCCACACCATCATGCGAGGCAGCCCCAGCCACAAGGAGTCGGTGTTGACGAACGGCAGGAACGGCATGAGCACCAGAGCCAGGGCAGGAACCACCGGGATGACGTGATAGAGCCGCATAACACCTCCCGTCCGGTCGCGCTCCCCTTCCGCCCATCTGTGGACAGCTCCACCGGTTATCCACAGATTGCCCGCGAACCCCCCTTTCGGGGCTTGACAAGAGTAGATTTGGAATCGGGACGCCCCCGTGGAGTGGTGGGGGCTGTCTTTAGGGTGGCGGAAGGGGTGCTGGCCGGAGTTTGTTTTGGTTGTTGGGCGTGGTTTGTCGCATGGTCATCGTTAGCAGCGAGGCCGGTGGACGTCAAGTGCCCGTGCCTGATGGTGGTGTGGCAGGATCGTCGTATGGCCTGGTCAGGTGGCGTGGCGGCGTCAACAAGTGGGTGTCGACCGAGCGCTTGGTGTGTGGCGTGGTCGCGCGGGGCGCGATCGTATCGTCCAAACAGGACTGCATGACAGCTCGCTCGGGATCGGCGGCAGAGCCCGCAAACTCGTAGCGGTGTGTTGGCCGCCTCGTAGCGGTGTGTTGGCCGCGCTATTTGGTAATATCCGCACGTTGTGGGCTTCTGCCGCACCCCGATCCCGTATTGTCTGTAACGGTTTCGGGGTGAGACAGAAGGAGTGGATGACCAGGATATGCCGCGAGATAAACACCCACCACAACGCCGGAAGTCGCCGGACCAGGCGACGCGACCAACCACCAAACAGGACCCGCCGGACGAACGGGCACACCACACTAGGCAAGTCAGGACGGCGAAGGCACATAAACATCATTCCCGAGCTTGTCCGGTCGCAACCCACGCCACGCGGTGTGCCGTAGCCGCCGTTCGTGCGGTGTGAACTGCCGATACACCACTTCGCCGACCACTTCAGGCCGGACCCACCGCGTGCCACGGGCCTTGTCGCGCGGCACCACATTGGCGAACGGGCTGGTCGGTTGTTGCAACGGGATCAGCAACTCCTGCAATTCGTGCAACGCCTGGTCGGTGAAACCGGTGCCGACGTCGCCGACGTAGAGCAACTCACCGGTCCCACGATCGTGGGCGCCCAGCAACAGAGCGCCGACCGTGCCGGCGCGACGCCCCTGACCAAGACGCCAACCACCGACGATCACCTCCTGCGTCCGGATCAGCGCATGCTTCAGCCATTCGGGGCTCCGACGTCCCGGGTAATACTTCGACGTCCTCGTCTTGATCACCAAGCCCTCCAACCCGGTCTCAGCGGCGACGTCAAGCAGGCCCGCTGGGGTCAACCCGAGATCGGACAGGTCCGCATGGCGATAGGCGGGCGTGATCACGAGAAGGTCAGCAGGCGCGATCCGCTCCAAAACAGCGCGTCGGTCGTCGTAGGGCTCGGCCAACAGGGACGTGTCGTCGAGTTGGAGCACATCGAACGCGAAGTAGCTGACCGGACGGGTACCCATACGGCGGTGCTGCAACAGTTCGAAATCGGGCCGGCCGCGCTCGTTCAGGGCGACGATCTCGCCGTCGAGTACCGCGGCCCGGCCGCCGAGCGAGCCACGGGCGACACCGGCCAGTTCGGGGTAACGGGTGGTGAAGTCGATGCCGTTGCGGCTGGTCAACAGGGTGGTGCCGTCCGGAGCGACCCGCATGATCGCGCGGTAGCCGTCCCACTTGAACTCGTAGGCGAAACCTGGGCCGTCGGGTAGCTGGCCGCCGTCGGGGGTGGCCAGCATCGGCTCGATCGCCGGCGGCACAGCCGAGTTGTCAGTCATGCCGACCTCCGTCCTCGGAGGCAGCGTAACCCGTTCGGCCTAATCCTGCCGAGTCTTCGCAGGTCCGGCTATTCGAGGGCGGTCAGGTCGATGGCCGCCGCGGCCAGGTTGAAGCCGTCCGGTGGCACCCCTTTGGGTGAGGACAGCCAACCGCCGCGGTCACGTGGCCGGAAATGCGGGTTGCCGTCCAGCAACAACGCGACATAACAGCCGTAGTCGATGGCGAAGCCGTCATAGACCCGGCCGGGATTGTGCCGATCCACGATGCCGCGGCGCAGCACGTGCAACAGCCGGGCGTCATAGAGCTGGTTGACGGTCTCCCGTCGGGCGTCGGACAACTGGTCGAGCAGGAATGTCCGGGAACGGCGTCGGCCAACGACCTCGTCGACCAGGAATGCCAGCATCCGGCGGGCCGGCTCGTTCGCGTTGACGGCGGTATGTTTGTCGCGCAGATACCAGTCTCTTGCCGCACGTCGGATGTCGGCCAGGTCGATCGGTTCGTCGTGTGCGAGTTGGGCGGCCAGCGCGGCGATGTTGATCGCGTCTCGGGGAACCCCTTCGGCGGCCCGAACCAACTCGGGGAAGGCGTTATGCGTAAAGGTCTCTTCGACAAGAGTGGCCGCGTCCTGCGGCGGACTGTGGATCATCAACTTCAGCCGCCCACCTGCGTGGTTGTAGAACAGTTCGGCAAAGAACTCCTGGGCCCGCGTGCGCGCGTGATCGAAGATCAGGAAATCGTCCAGGCTGACCGCGGACGCCGCGTCGGAACCGACCTCGATCCCGAGATAGTCCCCACTGGGATTGGGCAGGTAGAACCGGGAACGACGCTCGATCGCGCCGATCTTCACGGTGATTCCGGCGACCGGCAGCACGCTTCGGCGCAACAGGTCCGCCAACATCGGCTGTAGATCCAACGGAATGCTGCTCCACTCGTCCAACAACAACCACAGCCGGGCCGGACCGAGCGACTCCACGATACCACGCAATGCCCTGCTGACCGGACCGAACATGACGTGGTGCCGCTCCACGCCGGTCCGCCGCAGCCGGCTTTCCCTGGTAACCGAACGCCGACGTGTGGCCGACGCGTTCAGACCGGGATGCGCCGACGCGGCCAGCCCGAGGGAACGCGCGGATTCGACAGTGCCGCCGACCTTGGTCTCCCGCTCGACCTCGCCCACCACCTCCACCGAGGTGGACGCCTGCCCCAGCAGATCCAGGTGGCGCAGCAGGCCGTCCTGGTCGGCCGTTTCCTGTTCGATCGCCACGGTGAGCAGTTCCTCGTGAATCGTCTCCAGGGTGTCCACCAGCAGATGGGTGCCGCGCACCGTCGGGCTCAGGGAACTGTCGGAATACAGGCCACCGGCCGAGCCGATCGTGCGCAGGTCGATGTAGAGGACCACGTCCCGCGTGTTCTCGACGAGATTTCTCAGGTAGAGCAGCGCGTGTGTTTTCCCGGTTCCTCGGCGTCCGTAAAGAATCTGGTGATCAGTGGAGTTCAACATCGCGGCAAACGAGCCGGCCGCGACGTAGGTCGTCGCGAGGGTGTACCGATCAGCACTCTCCGCGCGCCGCGGAATCCGCATGAGAGCCTGATTGAGATGCTTCTGCCGATTAAGTCCCATCGCGCTCCCAATCCGACCCACCCCCAGACTGCCGCGTCGAAAGCCGGCGCGGCAGCCGCCGCCAGAGTGAGACCGACCTATTCGGCGGTGGCGAGGAACTGGGTGGCGGCCAGTTCGCCGTAGAGCAGGTCGGTGCTGACGAGTTCGGCGTGGTTGCCGACCGCGCGCACGCGGCCTGCGTCCATCACGACGATGCGGTCGGCCATGGTGACGGTGGACAGCCGGTGCGCGACGACCAGCACGGTGGTCGTACGGGCGGCCTCGGCGATGGTTTCGCGCAGTGCCGCCTCGTTGACCGCGTCCAGCTGCGATGTGACCTCGTCGAGCAGCAGCAGCCGTGGGCGGCGCAGCAGCGCGCGGGCGATCGCCACCCGCTGGCGTTCGCCGCCGGACAGCTTGACGCCGCGGTGGCCGACCGTGGTGTCCAGGCCGTCGGGGAGGCCGGCGACCAGGCCGGTGAGCCTGGTGGTGGCAAGCACCTGGCGCAGTTCGTCATCGTCGACGCCGGGAGCGCCGAAGGTGATGTTCTCGCGCAGGGTGCCCGACAGCACGGGCGCGTCCTGTTCGGCGTAGCCGATGGCGGCGCGCAGCTGCGTGAGTGGCCAGTCGGTGACGTCCTTGCCGTCGAGCAGGACGCGGCCGGAGTCGGGCTCGTAGAACCGTTCGATCATCGAGAAGACGGTGGTCTTGCCGGCACCGGACGGTCCGACGAACGCGGTCATGCCGCGCGGCGGGATGGTGAAGCTGACGCCGTGGTGAATCTCGGGCAGGTCCCGACGGTACCGGAAGCGCACGTCCTCGAAGGCCACCGACGCGGGCCGCGAGTCCACGACCTGCTCTGTCGCATGTGGACTTGACGGCTCCGTCGGCATCGCCTCGACCTCACGGATCCGGGCGATCGCCGCGGCGCCGACCTGGTACTGGCTGGCCACATTGGCCAGGTCCCGCATCGGCGGTATCAGGTAGAACAGGTAGAGCAGGAACGCCACGAGGGTGCCGACGTCGATGGCGCCGGACACGACCCGCGCGCCACCGAGACCGAGCACCACGATGAACGACACCTGGATCGCCAACCCGCCGATGTTGCCGGCGACGGCCTGCCACTTCGCCGCGCGCACCCCGCCCTGCCAGGCGCTTGTCGCCGCAGCGTCCAGTCGCTCGCGTTCGCGTTCCTCGGCGCCGGACGCCTTGACCGTGCGCAGCGCGCCGAGCACCCGTTCCAGCGCGGTGCCCATCGCGCCGACCGACTCCTGCGCCTGCTTGGTGGCGCGCCGGATCCGCGGCACCACGATGCCGACGACGACCTGCGCCATGCCCAGCGCGGCCAGGGTGACCGCGAGCAGCAGCGGGTCCAGCAGCGCCATCATCGTGCCGGTGGCCAGCAAGGTCAGGACGCTGGTGACCACCGAGACCAGCGACTGGGTGCTGACCTCCCGCAACAGCGTGGTGTCGGCGCTGACCCGCGACATCAGGTCGCCCGGCTCCGTCTCGTCGAGCGCCGGGACGCGCAACCACAACAGCCGGGCCACCAGTCGCCGCCGCGCGACGAGCACCACCGATTCGGCGGTGCGTTCGAGCAGATACGAGCCGACCGCGCCGATCCCCGCGATCAGCACCAGCAAGCCCGTGATCGTCCGGCCGGACCCGAGGCCGCTGATCAGGCTGCGCACCACCAGCGGCAGCGCCAGCCCGACCGCCGCCGTGGCCAGGCTCAACACCGCGCCGGCGAACAGCGGGATACGGAATGGCCGGACGTAGTCGAGTAACACCCGCCACGCCGGATCGGACACCTGCTGCGTGCTCACGTGCTGCCTCCCCCGCCACGAACCGCTGCCGCCACCCAACGTAGACCAATGGCCCAAATCCTTATCGGCGACCTGGACCGTTCAGTCCTTTTGCGCGTAGCTTGGTTTCCGACCGGGTCAACCGTCACGACGAGGCGAGGTATGGCCATGTTGTCTGAATTTCGCAGAAGAAAGCTGACCGCAGGTTTCCGCGAGCTGGACATCAATGGGGACGGTCACATCGGGGACGACGACGTGGAACTGCTCATCTCCAACCACGGCGACGCATACGGATATTCGGCGGACACACCGGAGTACAACGAGCTTGCGCAGCGGACGAGAGCCGTGTGGGAACAGCTCAAACAGTTCGACAGCAACGGCGACGGCGCGGTGACGCTCGACGAGTACGTGGCCGGATTCGAGGCGTTCCTCAGCGAACGCGAGACGTTCATGTCGTCGATGACGGCACTCGTGGACTCACTCTACGAACTGGCCGACTCGGACAACGACGGCCGCATCAGCGAGGACGAACTGATCAAGCATTTCCGCGCGTGGAACCATTCCGAGGAACAGGCCAGAACGGCGTTTCCGCGACTGGATCGCGGCGGCAACGGCGGAATCGCCAAAGCCGACTGGATGGCGAACCTGGAGGAGTTCTACTTCAGCGAGGACCCGGCGGCACCGGGAAACTGGCTGGCACCGATACCTCAGGCATGAAGCGCCTTCTGGTCGTGCCGGTCGTGCTCGCGCTGTTGCTGACCGGCGGTGGTGTCGCCGTCGCGCGACCGATGGACGCCCAACGTATCTTCGTCGTCGGCCGGGTGGAGGACCCCACGGCCACGATCGCGGCCAGCGGCGTGGTCAACGGGGCCGGGACGCTGACCGCCGAGTCGGTGGACTTCAACCAGGCCACCAAGTCCTACGTCGAAACGGACCTGGCCACCGTCGGCAACGGCACGCTGACCGTCCTCGTGCACGGTGCGTTCGACATCTGGCCGTTCACGCTGGATCCGCGATCCTGCACCCAGTTCGGCCGGATCTCCGGCACCTGGACCATCACCGCAGCCGGCGGTGACCTGGCCGGTGCCACCGGTGGCGGCACCCTGTCCGGCCGGTTCTTCACGTATGCCGCCCGAGGGCCGGGCGGCTGCGACGTGAACGCGATCAAGGGCGTCGTGGCCGGCCCGATGGTCGGCACCATTCAGGAGTAGGTCAGCCGGTGTGGTCGAACTGGCCGACCCAGAAGCGGGTGCGGTCCAGGTAGGCGGTCTGCGATGCGGTGCCGGTGGTGCCGTAGGCGCCCGCGTAGGTCTGGTAGTCGAAGCCGGCGGGCGGGTTCGACGTGGCCGGCTCGATCTGGGAGCCCTCGTGCCACTCGTTGAACGACGTGATGGTGACCCAGTTCGGCGTGACGCCGAGTATGTTGTGCCATTCCTGGTCGTATGTGGTGCCGCCCGCGCGGTCCAGGGTCGGCGTGGTGTTGCCCGGCACAGCGCGGTCGTCGAGGTAGCCAGGGCCGACCGACGGTGCCCAGACCAGGCCGTGTGCCTGGCAGTACGCGCCGACGCCTGCCCAGCCGATGGCGGTGTCGGCCGCGATCACGTCGTAGGTGTACACCCCGTTGAAGTGCGCGACCTTCGACATGTCGGTGGTCTGCGCGAACACGAGGTTGGTGTCGGTCACACCGTCCAGCGCGGACCAGTCGGTGATGTTGAGGCTGTCGAAGACGTAGAACGCCGCCTTGTCACCGTGCGCGGGGTCGCGGAAGAACGCCGGGCTGGTGCCGTACTTTCCGTTGATGTAGTTGATATCCGACACCACGGACGCCGCGGTCCGGCCGCCGTAGGGCTCGATGTGCCACGCGACCTTGATGCCGAGCTTCGCCGCCTCGCTCAGCACGCCGGCGGCCAGGCCGTCCTCGTAGGAACCCTGGCCCCACCAGCTGTAGATGATCACGCCGACGCCGGACTGCTGGATCCAGGCCATCTGCTGCGCGACCGCGCCGGTCAGGTCGTTCGAGTCGTACGCGCCGTTGACCGGGTAGTAGTTCGAGCCGATGTCGGCCGGCGGATTGTGGCCGCCCTGCTGCCAGTGCCGGTACGCGCCGGCCACGGTTGGGTTGCCGTACCACGGGTAGTAGAAGAACTGCACGTCCGAGGACAGTGCCGTGGCCGCGTGCGGCGCGGGGCCGTTGGTCGCGGTGGCGACGGTGGTCAGGCCGAGCACCGCGATCGCGGCGATGAGTGCGCTGCGCCAAACCCGCATGGTGGGTCGCTCCTCGCTGAGTACCCGAATCGGCTGCCCCACGAAGATACATATTCGTGACAACATGCCGCAATAGTTCGACGCCAGAGTGCAACTTGTTGACACTTGCCGCAACCGTCGCCGTGCAAACCCTTGCCACAGCACAACATTCCCCGGCAAGACGCTTGCCGAGGGCCGCAAGCGACCGCAAGTCTTGCGCAAGCGTGATGTCCGAACTGTCGACAAAACATGAAATTTATTTGTGAATGGTCAACTCTTGATGTGAAAGATACTCAGAAGTAACACTGGGACGGAGACCGCGGCCTCGCCGGAAAAATCCGCTTGATCCGATGATCCGTTGAGGTGAACGAGGATGAAGTCCCAGTTCCGTCGTGTCGGGGCCCGACTGATCGGCGTCACCGCCCTGGCACTCCTACCCGTGTTCGGCGCCACGCTCGCCGCGCACGCCGCCACCCAAACCGTCACCTACGACATCCAGTCCACGGCTGCCGGCCAGACCGTCGACTCGACCCTGTCGGTCGGTGTCGACACGACCGCGCCGGCCAGTGTCGCGCCGGGTGGCTCGGTCACCGACGTGCTCGCTCCGCAGCCGGTCACCGTGCCGACCAGTGCCGGCGGCCACCCGATCAACCAGATCCAGAACATCGCGCTGAAACTGCCGGTACCGGCCAACTCGACCCTCGTGTCGGCCACCCTGTCCGGCGGCGCCGGCCTCGGCAGCGCCGCGCCGAGCGTGGCCGAGAGCGGCAATGTCATCACCGTCACGGTGCCCGGCCCGATCGCGGGCGGCGCGACCTTCACCCTGCCCACGCTGACCCTCGGCCTCACCGCGGGCAGTTCGGGCACCATCCAGGCCCAACTCGCCGGCACCAGCTTCAGTGACCCCGGCCTGACGTTCACCGCCGTGACGTCCGTGCTCGGCTTCCCGGTCAACGCACCGACCACCGGTTTCCCCAACCCCAACCCGGTCCTGGCCACCACCACGATCGGCTGACGCAGCGCGTGGTCGCGGATACCTTGCGCGGCAAGGTATCCGCGGTCGGCGTTGACAGTGATAAAGGTCTAGTCCACTCTGAATTCGCCGGTCATCCGCGAATCATGGGGAGTGACGATGCGTTTTCGATCCCGATGGGCGATTCTGGTCAGCGCACTGACACTCCTCGGCTCAGTGCTCGGGTCGGCCGCGGCTGCCGCCGTGACGCCGATCCAGGTCTACGGATCGTGGCTGTGCGGCAATGACGAGTGCACCTGGGCCACCGTGCGGAACATGACCGACTTCGACACGAAGAACCACTGGTTGGTCGACCGCGGCGACGGCACACCATCGGTCAACCTGACGGTTCTCGCGTTCGTCAACCCGCTGAAACTGCTCGACCAGACAACGGACGCCGGGGACGCCAACGGCGTGCCGGTGGGCATGAACACGGCGGTGGTCAACTACTTCACGAGTCATGGCGTCCGGGTGATGCTGTCGATCGGCGGTATCACGTACACCAGTGCCTGGGACACCGCGCTGACGCAGAACCCCACCCAACTCGGGATCAACGCGGCCGCCGTGGCCCGGCAGTTGGGTGTCGGCATCGAGATCGACTACGAGAACAGCAGCAGCCCGAACCTGACTGCGTTGCAGGCGTTCGTCACCGCCTACCGGGGTCAACTCCCGTATGACGCCACCGGCGCGAACCCGGCCGCCCGGCTGACCATCGACGTGGCAGCGGGCGACCAGTTCCTGATCGCCCTGAACCGGTACGCGACCGCCAACTGGCTGACCGCCTCGAATCCGGTACTGGACTACGCCAACGCGATGGTGCCGAACAAGCAGCCGTCGACCAGTGCCGCTCAGTCGAACTGGCAGCAGCACGTGGACGGCAAGCCGAACTACGGCCCACCGGTCCCACCCCTGGCACCGGCGAAGTTCACCGGCAGCGTGTTCCTCGTCGGCAACCAGGTCCAACCGGAATGTACGAATTTCGCGGCTTCCCTGGAGAACACCACCGGGACCTTCGTGCGGTCGGTGGCACCGAACGGCGCGGGCAGCACGCCCGGCATGCTGGGCTATATGTTCTGGGCCGCAGAGCAACCCTCCACCAGGTCCGTCACGACCGGCCCGCCGAACACCTGCCAAGGTGGCGTGGGCGTCGGCTCGACGACGTACTCGGTTCCGGTTCCGATGCCCGCACTACGGCAGAACTGACACCAGTTGGCGGCTGTCGCCCGGTAGGGTGACGACCGCCCAACTGGAGTAGGGAATGACCGAGACAGGATTGCCCGGTTCGTCCAATGACAGACCGGTTTTCGTGGACAGCACCGGCCGGCGGCGGCGCAACGTGCGCCGACTGGCCATCATGCTGACCGCTGCGATGGCGGCGGCCGCGGCCATCGTGGTCGGGGCACTGCTCGGTGCCCCGGTCGTGCCATCGGCGCTGTTGCCGGGGCCGCAGGTGACCACGTCGACGCCACCCACGGCAGTCCCCCGCACGGGCCGGACATCGGCACGCACGCCGGCCACGTCGACGAGTGTCACATCCGGACACTCGGCGGGAGCGCCACCCGCGAGTACGGTGGCCGCCACGCCAACCACTGCGGCTGCTGCCACGACGCCACGGCCACTGAGGACTCGACGTGCCGCGACACCGCCGGTCGCCAACACCGAGGGCCCACTGGCTGCTACTGGCCGGCGTGCTCGTGGCCGTCGCGGTGCTGCTCACCCTGCACGCGGTCAGCGGTGGTGCGCTGGGTGCCGACGACTCCCCGCCGGTCGGGCCGGCCACCGCGGTGCCGGCCGCCGTCCGTACCGGAGGACCGGTCATCGACGCGAGCGGTGCGACCCCGGTCGCGATCGGGCCTGCCGCGGGCAGCATCGCGTTGACCTTCGACGACGGACCGGATCCGGTGTGGACACCGCGGATCTTGGCCGTACTGGACCGTTTCCACGTGCATGCCACGTTCTTCGTCGTGGGTTCGCAGGTGATCCGGCATCCCGATGTGGTCCGCGAGATCCTCGCCCACGGTGACGAGATCGGCGCGCACACCTTCACGCACGTGGACCTGCGGGCGGCCGGTGCCCTGCGCACCGACGTCGAGTTGCGGGCGACCGACCTGGCACTGGCGCACGCGGCCGGTATCAGCACACCGTTGGTGCGCATGCCTTATTCGGCCGCGAACGACTCCCTGGACAACGCGGCATGGACGGCGGTCACCCGACTGGGCGCGGCCGGCCGACTGGTGGTGATGTCGACCGTCGACTCGCAGGACTGGCAACGGCCCGGCGTCGGCAAGATCGTCGCCAACGCCACGCCGGCCGGCAGGCGGGGCGAGGTGCTGTTGATGCACGATTCAGGCGGTGACCGGTCGCAGACCGTGGCCGCGCTGACCCGCCTGATTCCGGCGCTGCAGGCAGGCGGTTGGCGACTGGGCACCGTGGGGGCCACCGTCGGCCTGCGCAACGCCGACTCACCCGCCGGTGTCGGAGCCGGCATCGGCGGTGCGCTGCTGGCGGGTGTGCTGCACGGTGCGGACCTGCTGGCCGCGGCCCTGTCCTGGCTGCTGATCGTGGCCACGGCGATCGCGGCGCTGCGCACCCTGTTGGTGCTGCTCACGGCCGCGCTGCACGTGCGGCGGGAACGGCGGGGGCAGTGGCCGGGCGTGCTGGATCCGGTGACGGTGATCGTGCCCGCGTACAACGAGGCGGCCGGTATCGAGGCGACGATTCGGTCGGTGCTCGCGTCCCGGCATCCGGTGTACGTGATCGTGGTGGACGACGGGTCGACCGACGACACCGCCGACATCGTCGCCTCGCTCGGCCTGCCGCGCGTCTGGCTGATCCGGCAGGCCAACGCCGGGAAAGCCGCGGCGTTGAACACCGGCATCGCCGCCGCCCGCACGAACATCGTGGTGCTGGTCGACGGTGACACCGTGCTGGACCCGGCCGCGGTCGGTGAACTCGCCGAGCGGTTCGGCGATCCGGAGGTGGGCGCCGTGTCGGGCAACGCGAAGGTCGGCAACCGCGGTGGCCTGCTCGGTCGCTGGCAGCACATCGAGTACGTCATCGGCTTCAACCTCGACCGGCGGCTGTACGACGTGTTGCAGTGCATGCCGACCGTGCCGGGCGCGATCGGCGCCTTCCGCCGCGACGCGGTCCTGGCCGCGGGCGGGGTGCCGACCGACACGCTCGCCGAGGACACCGATCTGACGATGGCCCTGGAACGGGACGGCTGGCGGGTGGTCTACGAGCGCGACGCGATCGCGTGGACCGAGGCGCCAGCCACCGTGGGCCAACTGTGGAAACAGCGCTACCGCTGGTGTTACGGCACTTTGCAGGCGAGTTGGAAGCACCGGCACGCGGTACTGGAGCGGGGCCGGGCCGGCAAGCTGGGCCGGCGTGGCCTGCCGTACCTGTTGCTGTTCCAGGTGGTGCTGCCGGTCCTGGCACCGGTGGTGGACGTGGCCACCCTGTTCGGGGTGTTCACGGGTGCCGCGGTGACGAGCGTGGTCACCTGGTTGGCCTTCCTGGCGTTACAGATGATTCCCGGCGTGGTCGCGTTCCGACTGGACCACGAGCGGTTGGGACCGCTGCTCGCCCTCCCACTACAGCAGTTCGCCTACCGGCAGTTGATGTACCTCGTCGTCGTGCAGTCGGTCGCGACGGCCGTGGCGGGAGCGCGGCTGCCCTGGCACAAGCTGGAACGGCACGGTCAGGCCGTGCCCGTCGACCGAGCTGCCTGACGAAATTTTTGTCCGCGAATCGGTCATCGGCGGCCTCGCGACCCCAGTGTCACTGCGGCCGATATGTTTGGCCGATGCCACGGTTCCCGAACCCGGCCGCTTCGCGTGCCGTATTGATCGGCGCGGTCACGTTTCCCCACTCGCCGGATCTGCCCGCGCTGCCGTCTGTGCACGGCAACCTCACCGCGCTGGCGGATCGCCTCGCCGGGCCGCACTCGGGGGTGTTTGCCCACGGGCATTGCGTCGTACTCGCCGACCCGCCGTCGGTGCCGGATGTCGGCCGGCTGATCCACACCGCCGCCGAACAAGCCACCGACCTGTTGCTGGTGTACTACGCCGGGCACGGCATGGTGGACGACCGAGGACGGCTGTACCTCGCGGTGCCCGGCACCGACCGGAACGCCTTGCGATACAGCGCGATCCCGGTCGAGCTACTCCGGGAGGACATCGCGGCGAGCCCCGCGGCGGCGCGGGTACTGGTGCTGGACTGTTGCTTCTCCGGTCGTGCGATCGAGGCCATGACTGACCAGCGCAGTCTCGTCATGGCCCAACTTGACGTGGCAGGCACCTACACGCTGACATCGAGTTCGGCCAACACCCCGGCATTCGCGCCGGCGGGCGACCCGTACACCGCGTTCACCGGCGCGCTGGTGGAAGCACTTGACCAGCCAGAACCATTGTCGCTCAACGAAATCTACGTGTGGGGTGGATCGCGCGCTCATGGCAAGGGGCTTACCCCGGCCACAGCGGAGGGCCACCAACACCGCAGGCGAGCTAGCCCTTGTACGCGGACCGAGCTACCCCTTACCTGACGCGCAACCGCCCAGTTCGACCGGTCAGGTTGTGTTCGCGATAGCCAACAGCAAATGGGTTAACCTTGGTGGCATATTGGTGATATTGGCAATGTGCGCCGCCCTTGTGCTTGCCGGCGTGTTGAACACTGGTATTCCACTCGCCATCGTAGCTGCTTTGTGGTTGGCGTTCTTCGCTATCTTCGCGCTTGTGCCCCATCCGGGGCCATTGAAAGTCGGTCCGGCCGGGCTGACCATGCGCAGTCCGCGTAAGCCCATACATGTCCCGTGGCAGGACATCAAGGCGGTTGGCGTGATCAAACGCTCGGTGAACGATGGTTCGGCCAACCACATTGTCGTGATTCGGCTCACGAGTGAGCATGCGGTCCTGAAGCGGGACCGTCTGCTGTCCGATGACCTGCACCGCCTCGGCTACTTCGGGTTGATGCGGCTCGGTCAGCTCAAGGCAAGCCGTGAGCAGGTCCTGATGGCGTTCGATCGGTTCTCCGGTGGGCGGGTCACACACTCCGACCGGGAGTTCTTTGAACGGTGATCCTGACGAAACACTTGTCCTTAACAGGGCTCCTGAGTGTCAAAAGCGGGAACGGAGGTTTGTCCTTTATCGGTCATCATGCCACTGACGTGCGCGTTCACTCCCGGTAGGGTGCTGGTCACCGAAACCCATCGCCCCTGGAGGTCTACATGAGACGAACGCTCATCGTCACCGTGGCAGTGACGTTAGGTGCGTTAGGGTTCTCCGGCGTCGCGAGCGCGCAAACCGCCGCGCCGGCGGCGGGGCCGCACTTCCAGCATGTGTGCGCACAGGCGAAAGTGGGCTCCGTGGCCTGCAACGCCGTGCTCCGTACCGACCTGGTCGGCAAGATCTCGCCGAACGCGACCGTCGCCGGCTACGGCCCCAGCGACCTGCAGTCGGCCTACAACCTGGCGGCGATCTCCGCGTCCAAGGGCGCCGGCATCACCGTCGGCATCGTGGACGCGTTCAACGACCCCACGGCCTTCAAGGACGTGAACACCTACCGCGCCCAGTTCGGTGAGCCGGCGCTCGTGTCGTGCACGCCGTCGACCATCAAGGCCAGCACCACGGCGTGCTTCGCCCAGTCCGACCAGAACGGCGGCACGTCCCTCCCCAGGACCAACGGCGGTTGGGCGCAGGAGGAATCGCTGGACGTGGACATGGTGTCCGCGCTCTGCCCCAAGTGCAACATCCTGCTGGTCGAGGCCCGCAGCGCCACGATCGCCAACCTGGGCACCTCGGTCAACACGGCCGTGCGGCTCGGCTCGGTCGCGGTCAGCAACAGTTACGGCGGCGGCGAATACTCGGCCGAGACGACCGACGAGAACTCGTTCTTCAACCACCCCGGCGTCGCCATCACCGCCAGTTCCGGTGACAGCGGCTTCGGCCCGCAGTTCCCGGCCGCCTCCCGGTTCGTGACCGCCGTCGGCGGCACCAGCCTCACCAGGGCGAGCAACACCCGTGGCTGGACCGAAACGGCATGGAGCGGCGCCGGCAGCGGTTGCTCCGCGTTCGTCACGAAGCCGACCTGGCAGACCGACAGCGGCTGTGCCCGGCGGACGATCGCCGACGTGAGTGCCGTCGCCGACCCGAACACCGGCGTCGCCGTCTTCGACAGCACGGCGTCCGGTGGCCTGTCCGGCTTCCTGGTGTTCGGCGGGACCAGCGTCGCGTCGCCGCTGGTCGCCACCGTGTTCGCGTTGGCGGGCAACGCATCCTCGATCAACGGCGGGTTCCCGTACGCGCACACGTCCGCGCTGTTCGACGTGACCAGTGGCAGCAACGGCAGTTGCGGCGGCTCGTACCTGTGCACGAGTGGTGCCGGCTACGACGGTCCCACCGGTCTCGGCACGCCCAACGGCACCGGCGCGTTCTGATCCCCTGCCCGGGCCGGCCCTTTCGGGGGCCGGCCCGGGTCGTTCCGGCGTCACCGCACCCAGCTGGTTGAACAATCAACCATGTGGCGTAGTCTGCTGCTGTCCGGGTCTCGACGCTAAGGAATGCTCACATGCAGATCGGCATCGGAATTCCCAACCAGGTGCGCGACGTCAACGCCGCGATCATTCCCGAATGGTCGTCACGTGCCGAAGCGGCCGGCTTCAACACGCTGGGCACGATCGGGCGATTCGCCTACCCGGGCGTCAGTGACACCGTAGCGCTGGCCGCGGCGGCCGGTGCGACCAGCACCATCGGCCTGTTCAGCGGCGTCCTGCTCGCCACGGTCTGGCCCGCTGAACTGCTGGCCAAGGAACTGGCCGGTATCGACGGGATTTCCGGCGGCCGGCTCACGCCCGGCCTGGGCATCGGCGGCCGTCCGGACGACTTCGTGGTCGACGGCGCGCCGCTGGCCGGCCGTGGCAAGCGGTTCGACCACGACCTCGAGGTCTACCGGGAGATCTGGCAGGGCGCGCCGGTCGGCGGCGGCCCGAACCCGGCCGTGCCGGCCGGCACCCGTGAACTGCCCTTCCTGTTCGGCGGCAGCGCGCCGGTCGCCATGGCCAGGATGGCGAAGTGGGGCCAGGGCTACGTCGGCGGCTCGATGCCGGCGTCGATGGTCGCCGGGGCGTTCGACGGCGCTCGGGCCGCGTGGAAAGAAGCGGGCCGGGAGGGCGAACCCCGGTTGGTCGCGGTGGCCTACTTCGCCTTCGCCGACGGCGACAAGGGCCGCGCCAACGTGTACGACTACTACAGCTTCCTCGGCGACCAGACGGCGAACTTCATCGCGTCGGCCGCGTCCGTCGGGCCGGACGCGATCAAGGCGACCATCGCCGCCTTCGCCGAAATCGGCACCGACGAGCTGATGTTGAACCCGACGCTCGCCGACCTGGACGAAATCGCCAAGCTGGCCGACGTCGCCCTCTGAGACCACCGACCGGCCCTGGTACTCGACCAGGGCCGGTCCTTTTTGTGCGACTGGTGGGACAGTGGGGGCATGGACCGCGATGAAGTCGATGACGACGTCTTCGAGCAACTGGATGCTGCGGACACCCTGGACGTGACCGGTGTCGCCGACCCACTCGACGAGGGCTACTCACCAGCCGAACGGCCGTGGGCCGTCGACGACTGGGGGACGACCGCCCGCGAAGAGGCCACCGGGGAGAGCTTGGACGGCCGCCTGTCCCGTGAGCTGCCGGACGTCGGCCCCCTCGACGATGGCGACGGACTCGGCGATGCCACCGACTCCGACGGCGAGTTGATCGACAACGAGGTCGGCGGCGTTCGGTCGGGCCGGCTGGTCAGCGAGTCCTACGTAGCCGACGACGCGGCCAGCGTGGGCGGCCCGGAATGGGACGCCGACCTGCTGGCGGTGGACGTCGGCATCGACGGTGCCGGCGCGTCCGCCGAGGAAGCGGCCGTACACGTCATCGGGGACCCCGACGACGAGTGAGTCACGCGGGGGGGTCCAGCACCTCCCCCAAGGTGCTGGACCGTTGGCGCACCCAAGGGGCGGCCGGACTGATCAGTCAGGATGCCGTCTATCTCCAGCAGAACCCGGTGGCCGAGGGCCTCGGCCACCCAGCGTCCGCAACCGCTGGCCGAGCACGCCGACTCAGACAACACGGGCACATCGTCATCAGCAGGTCGTCTGGTTGGCGTTGAGGTACAGCCACGCCGCGTGGTTGTACGAGAGGTTCATGTTGGAGATCTTTTCCTGCGGTTCGACACAGAACTCGGGAGTTCCCTGGTTGCTCTTGTGCACGAACGCCGACTTGCTGCGGTGGTTGTACAGGGACCGGAACGGACCGGCGATCCCGCGCAGGTCGTGGAAGCCGTTGCCGGAGAACTGGTACCTGGTGCCGTTGAAGCCAGTTTGGGTCCAGAAGCAGAAGTCGCCGCTCGGACAGTTGCTGGCGACGTCCGGCGTCGCCACGGCCTGTCCAGTGGCCGCGACCGACTCTGCTGCGGACGCCGGCGAAGCTGTGCCCGCCAAAGTCATGGCACCTGCCGCAACCAACAACGTCATCTGAACTGCAAGCTTCTTCGCGGATATTCCTAAATGCATGTTCTTACTCCTCGGTTCGGCCACCCCTTCGAGTGAACGTTGAATCTCGGGCTGTCACCGCTATTAAAGCAGGGCCGACCGCAGCGAGCAGTACAGAAACCCGAACGACAGAAAACAAATCCAAGGAGGAAATAACCATCGAAGAAAAGCTTTCGAGGAAGTCCGTCTGATTCAGCATGAAAAGATACAGGATTATTATCACTTTTTGCTGTATCGGCTGTTCGGGTCAATTTTGACGATGCATCGTAGGTCGACCAGGTGAGTGCCCTACACTGTGTCCGCCCTGCCGCCGGTAGATCTCGAAGGTGACCGAATGTCCAGTTCACCCACGGGCCAATCCAGGTCCAAGCTGGCGACGCTGCACAAAGGCATGGGTGTACGCCGGGACAATCTCCGCGACTTCCTGGGGGAATGGCCGGTCCGGTGGCACCTGCATACCGAGGACGACGCCGCGCTGCGGGCGCATCTGACGTGCTGGGTGAACGAGACGCTGGACGGTCTCGCGTCCAGCCAGCACCGGACGATCGGACAGGTCGCCTACAACACCATGTGGGACATGGACATGCGCGACCTGATGTACGAGGCCCGACTGCAGCGGTTGCAGAAGTTGACGGGGATCAACGAGTACACGGCCAAGGCCGCGGTGCTCAAGACCATCAGCCGACGCGTGGTCGACGGACTCGCCCGGCGTCGCTGGCC
>WNGR01002405.1_pt1 | contig 20548 bp, 22 predicted proteins | sample 5407581 | NCBI WGS metagenome assembly WNGR01 (sample SAMN13153383, study PRJNA577476) | soil metagenome | isolation source: 80 cm soil or saprolite under Garry oak tree replicate 2 | place: USA:California | collected 2016-06-15
AGCTGTCGCGAGGATTAACAATGGTCTCATGAAGGTTTCCCCCGATGAGAGCGGAAGCACCGCGGCAATCGGCGAAAAACCCGTTGGCGTGGTCTGTTCAAGGGCCGCGTTGCCACGGCGAGCACCGATGCCGATCAGTTTTGCGGCGATCGCGCCTGGTGCGAGCCTATCGAACATCGGTCAATCCCTCCGGGGTCGTGCATGCGGCCTGGAACAAATCAGCAGCGGTAGTTGTTCGACTTCTTCGAGCGCCGCGTCCAATTTCCGTTCCTTTGCGTCGAACGTCGGAAGCCTCCGTTGCTCCAGAAAGGTCCTCGGTCTTGCTTCGGATAGGTCCCGTGCCCAGAAGGTGGCTGGCTTACGCGAGCTGTTCAATTAAATACGAGTTTACGAATTGATGTCCTTGGCGCCGACCGCACGCGCTCGGCCGCAAATCCGATTGTGCAAACTCAAATTTAGCTTTCTGAGTTTGAAGTTTTTGATCGAAATGCCGATTGTTATGTGTGAGTGCGGAAGACTGAATCCAATTTTACTTGAAGAGGTCTCGTTCGTGCCCGATGTCCATCGACTATCTTTGATGGAAAATATCTCTTCGATCCGAAATTACCTTTCGGCCACACATCACCCGCGATTATGGAGAGTACAATGAGCGAAGACGATGTCGCAGGCGTCGGCGACTACGAGGGAGCTGCGGCGGGCTGGGGCGCTCTGAAAGCCGTGGCAGATGCGGTGCGCGGTCAGATGGCCGTTGTGAAGGAGACTCGCGGTCTCCTCAGCATGAACCAGCCGCACGGGTTCGATTGCCCGGGCTGCGCCTGGCCCGATCCGAAACATACCTCTTCGTTCGAATTCTGCGAGAACGGCGCCAAAGCGGTCGCCTGGGAAGCGACGGCCAAACGGACGACACCGGAGTTCTTTGCCGCGCATACCGTCAGCGAACTCTGGAAATGGCCGGACTTCGACCTCGAAAATGAGGGCCGTCTGACGCATCCGATGGTCTACGACCGGGCTACGGATCGATACCTGCCGATCTCGTGGGATGAGGCGCTGACAAAGATCGGCGCCGCGCTCCGTGAACTGCCGCACCCCGATATGGCGGAGTTCTATACCTCCGGCCGGGCCTCCAATGAGGCGGCCTTTCTCTATCAGCTGTTTGCGCGGGAATACGGAACCAACAACTTTCCCGATTGCTCGAACATGTGTCACGAGGCGACGAGCGTCGGGCTCCCGGAGTCAATCGGGGTCGGCAAGGGAACCGTGACGCTGGAGGATTTCGATCATTGCGACGCGCTCTTTTGCATTGGCCACAATCCCGGCACCAATCACCCACGCATGTTGACGACGCTGCGCGAGGTCTCGAAGCGGGGAGTGCCGATTATCGTCTTCAACCCCCTGCGCGAGCGCGGGCTGGAACGGTTCACATCACCGCAACATCCTGTCGAGATGCTGACGCTGGGTTCGACGCCGATCGCGTCGACCTACTATCTGGTGAAGGTGGGCGGCGATATCGCGCTGCTGAAGGGAATCATGAAGACCCTGGTGGCGCTCGATGCGAAAAGCCTTGCCGAAGGCGGTCCTGGCGTTCTGGACCGTGATTTCATCGCCAATCACACCACCGGAATCGATGAACTGCTGGCCGATCTCGATGCGTCCTCCTGGGACGCGATCGAGGAGGCCTCCGGTCTGGCGCGATCAGATATCGAGTTCGTTGGCAACATCTATGCCAAGGCTGAGCGGGTCATCATCAATTACGGCATGGGCATCACCCAGCATCGCCACGGCACGGGCAATGTGCAGCAGATCGCTAATCTGCTGATGCTCCGCGGCAATATCGGGCGCAAGGGCGCCGGCATTTCGCCGCTGCGCGGTCACTCGAATGTACAGGGAGACCGCACGGTCGGCGTTACCGAGAGTCCGAATGATGAGCTCCTGGACGGACTGGCCCGCGTGTTTGGAATCAACCCGCCGCGCCACAAGGGCCACAATGCTATCGAAGCTGTCGAGGCGATCCGCGATGGTCGCTCGAAGGCCTTGGTCTGCCTTGGCGGCAACCTCGCGGTTGCGATGTCCGATCCCGAAGTGACGTTCAGGGCGATGAGAAACCTCGATCTTGCGGTCCATATCGCCACCAAGCTCAACCGGTCGCATTTATTGCTCGCGAGACAATCCTTCATTCTTCCCTGTCTGGGACGCACCGAGAGCGATATTCAGGCGGCGGGTCCCCAGTCCGTCACGGTGGAAGATTCAATGTCGATGGTTCATGCTTCGCGCGGCGGCCTGAAACCGGCGTCCGAGCATCTCAAGTCAGAACCGGCAATTATCGCGGAAATGGCGCTGGCCACCTTGCCGAATACGCGCGTCAAATGGGCGGAGCTGGTTTCCGATTACGGAAAGATCCGCGATTGCATCGAGGCGATCTTTCCGGAATTCGCGGATTTCAATGCCCGCATCAAGAAGCCAGGCGGATTTCGGCTCTATGTTGCCGCGTCGGAGCGTGAATGGCGGACCCCGACAAATAAGGCCAACTTTATCGTCTGTCCCGGAATAGACGAGGATCCGCGCGTGCCAAATCGTGAAGCTCTCACGCTTACCACGATCAGAAGTCATGACCAGTACAACACGACCATCTACGGCAAGAATGATCGCTATCGAGGGATCACGGGGCGTCGCGACGTCGTGTTCGTCAATGAACGCGACCTCGCCAGCCGCGGGTTGAAGCACGGCGATCTCGTCGATATCAGCGTCGTACCCGATGCGGGATCGCAACCGGGCAGGCGCGCCATGTGCAACCTGACGGCGGTCGCCTTCAATATCGCGCAGGGCTCGATCGCGACCTATTATCCGGAGGCGAATGTCCTGGTGGCGCTCGATCACTACGATGAAAAATCAGGAACGCCCTCTTACAAGTCGATCCCGGTTCTGCTCCGGGCTTCGTCGAAGCAAGAAATGTGAAATCGCCTGCAGGTAAAGCCGGATCAGCGAAGGAACGGAAATTGTAGATGCGCTAGTCGCCGTGAGGCCGCCGCCGAGTGTTTGAATTCAAATAGTCGAGGTTTTCATGATCGTCTGCTCCTGCAACGTCCTCTCTGACCACGATGTCCGCCATGCCGTCGGCACCGCCGACGACGTGCTGCGCAACGCCAAGCAGATTTATGGCTGCCTCGGCTGCAGCGCCGAATGCGGCCGCTGTGCGCGCACGATCAAGACCATCATCGACGAGGCGCTCGGGGCTTGCGCGCAGGCCTGTCACGCCGGCTGCCCGCATCGCCAGATGGCTGGCGACGAGCAGGACGAGCCTAAATTCGCCCTCGCCGCGTGCTGAACTCTCAAGCGTTCGCGCCGGGATCCACAAAGCGTGGGCGCTCTGAAGCTTATGCGGGATCCGTGATTGAACACTCCACGCGCTACGCCTCCATGTGCAGATCGGATCCCGGGCATCCCGGTTAACTCAGACGCTCCAGGCACCCTGCGCCGCTGCCGGCGTCCTTACGGCGAGATTCTTGGCGGCCTTGCGTACCTTCTCGAATGCACGGACCTCGATTTGCCGAATGCGTTCACGAGACACCTTGAATTTCGCCGCGAGCTCTTCGAGCGTCAGGGGCTCGTCGGCGAGCTGTCGCGCTTCGAAAATGCGACGTTCGCGGTCATCCAGCACGTCGATCGCGGCGGTCAGCGCATTGAGCTGGCGTTCCTTCTCGTCCTGGTCGACGACGATGGCCTCTGGCGAGGGAGACGGATCAACGAGATGATCCTGCCATTCACTGGTTTTTCCATCATCATGAACCGGTGCATTGATCGATTTATCGCCGCCGAGCCGACGATTCATATCGACGACATCCTTGTCCGTGACGGCGAGGTCCTTTGCAATCAAAGCAACCTGGTCTGGGTGCAAGTCGCCGCTCTCCAATGCCGCGATCTTGTTTTTCGCGGAGCGCAGCTTGAAAAAGAGCTTCTTCTGGTTGGTCGTCGTGCCGATCTTCACAAGTGACCAGGAACGCAGAATGTAATCCTGTATGCAAGCTCTGATCCACCAGATCGCGTAGGTGGCAAAGCGAAATCCTTTTTCTGGCTCAAACCGGTGCAATGCCTGCATCAGTCCGACGTTACCTTCGGCGATGATTTCCGAAACCGGCAGACCGTAACCGCGATAGCCCATCGCAATTTTCGCGGCGAGACGCAGATGACTTGTGACCATCTGGTTCGCGGCATCGCGGTCGCCGTACTCGCGCCAACGTCTGGCGAGCTCATACTCCTGATCCCTCTCGAGCATCGGGAAGCGCCGGATGTCGTTGAGATAACCGTTGCCGCGTCCGCTTCTGACGAACGCCGGTTCGAGCCGTGTTCGAGTTGCGAGGCCCGCAAACTGTCCTTCAATGCCCATATTAGTCGCTCCAATCGATGTCTTGCGCCACTCGAAAGTCGAACGGACCACCAGATGATAGACGCAGCGCGCGGGCGAGCCACTAAATTGAGCTTTAGGACTTTAAATTCGAATTCAAGTGCGAGCTTGTTGTAGGTGAGGGTGATCGTGAGTTGGCTCGCCCGGGAGAACTAGCGTCTCGGTATTGGCCAGTTGTTCCAGGCGAGTGCGTCGAGTTTGCGTGCCGGCAACTGCCGGCAACGCGTTATGGTTCAGTAGGGGTAAGTGCAGTACGGCCAGGTGAATGACGTGTAGTACGGGCAATTGAGACCGTAGTCGTAATATCCGCCGCCGAAACGGCGCCTTCCAAAGCCAAGGTGCTCGTGGCCAACGTGTGCCATACGACCTGCGTCAAAGCCGCCGACGCGACCTCCGCCCAGACCTGCAATGCGACCGCCACCAAAGCCACCGATGTGACCTCCGCCAAAGCCACCGACGTGGCCGCCGCCAAAGCCGCCCATGTGGCCGCCGCCGCCAAATCCGCCACCATGTCCTCCTCCTCCTCCTCCTCCTCCTCCGCCACCACCGCGGGCTTGCGCACCGGTGGCAACAAGGCTGCCAGCAAGCACCGCGCTTGCCAAAATCATCATCACTCGTCCTCTCATGACTTTCTCCTTTGGAATGGGCGACTACCGCCGCATGGTCTTGTCAGACGTCGGCGTGCCTCGAACAGACGGGCGTCAACGCCGCGATGCACCGGAGATGGGATTTCTCGCCTGTCGTCTCTATTAAATTCTCATTCAATTATCCGGGATCGAAGATCTGGCTTGCACACTGGCTATCGTGAATTGCAATCCGTGCGCCTGACGATCGCAGACGATCTGGCAAGGACAAATCCGAAATTCGTTCGGCTCTTGCCGGAACGATGGAAGCCGCGATCTCAACCAAAAAAATCGGACGGCGCGCGCCCGCCTCGTACGGGGAGGAGGGGGCATGAGGTAGGACGTGCGCCGTCCACTCGACAGCCGCATGATCTCGCCTCGGGGGACAGGCGTGGCTGCTCAACGTGATCTAGGCTCAGAGAGCTGTTTGCGCCATTAAATGTTGGTTTAGTGTTTGTCCCGTGCCCTAAATAATCAGGCCGCGAATTTCAGGAGGCTAAATTCGTTTTTAGTTGAGAAACGACGTCCCACCGTGATGTCTACTTCTTGCTGCTCTTGGGTCGGTTCAACCGCGGACGGTCGCGCAGTAAGCTTGAACGGAGCATCGCGTGATGGAAGCGGCCCGAGTCGTCGATCGCGAGATTTGGCGTGCAGGCAGTCCGAGCCTGGGCAGTCGCTCGGTTCCAGAAGAGACCGCGGTCGCGCTGACATATAATGGCGGGACCTACGCCGTCATGATGACGACGCCGCAGGATCTGGAGGATTTTGCGATCGGCTTCAGCCTGAGCGAAGGTGTCATTACCTCTTCTGCTGACATCGATTCGTTAGACATCGTACGTCTCGATGGCGGTGTCGAACTACAGATGTGGCTCAGCAAGCCAAGAGCCGATCGCTTGCAGGAGCGACGGCGGCACATTGCAGGACCGACTGGGTGCGGATTGTGCGGCATTGAGTCGATCGCGGAAGCCATGCGTCCGACGGCTGTTGTCGGGGGCAGCCGGCAATTCACACCAGAGGAGATCATGGCTGCCATGGAGAGCCTGCCGTCTCGTCAAAAGCTTAACATCGAGACGCGCGCGGTTCACGCGGCGGCCTTTTGGAATCTCACGAGCGGTATCGCTGCCTTGCGCGAGGATGTCGGCCGTCACAACGCGCTCGACAAGCTTTCGGGTGCAATGGTGCGTGCGGCCATTGTGGCGAACGAGGGCATGATACTTCTCACCAGCCGCGTGTCAGTTGAGATGGTGCAGAAAAGCGCTGCGATCGGGGCGCCTGTGATGGTGTCGGTATCGGCGCCAACCGCGCTGGCTGTTCGTATGGCGGATGCAGCCGGTATCACACTTGCCGCCATCGCCCGCGCGGACGGATTCGAAGTGTTCACGCATCCTTGCCGCATCTCACTTGGACCGTTGCGGCAATGACGCGATAGTTACCTATGTATGGTTAGCAGTTGGATACTTTGAGATTATCTCATCAAGCGAGAGGCATCGTCAAACAACAAGAGCTGGCACCGATAGCAAGGAGTGCAAAATGCGAAAGCTAGTCACAATGACCGTCGTGTTCGTTCTAGCTGGGCTCTCTGCCAGTTATGCACGCGGTGGCATGCATGGTCTTGGAGAACAGCGCCTGATGGCCCCCGCGAATCCAGCCGTGCCACCTTCGCTGACGCCAGATCCCCGCCTCACCGGGAGCGCACCTCTTCCACCACATCATCAGCCGACAGCGGCCGATGTCTCTTCGCTTCCAGACACCATGCTCAAACCGGACCCCGAAGACGCCGCCGTTGATCGAATGATCGGAAACATCTGTCGGGGCTGTTGATGGGCGAGTGCAACGGGCGCAACTCTCGCCTTGATTGTCGCGCTCAGCTCTGCCCCGTTTATTTCGATTATGGTGATCGAACAAACATTTTACTTTGACGAACCCATGCTGGGGTCGAGCCTGTTTCGGTCCTCAAGTTTAATGCTGCCGGGCCATTCAGCTCGGGATCTCCGAAAAGAGTGCGAGCATCAAACGTCAGTCCTTCTCTATCGGTCGGCTTGATAGCGGTCCGCATTGGGCTCGGCGATGTACGTTGAATCCTGCATCGACGCAGGGACGGTTCTCAAAATTCCGATCGAGCTTCGCTGCCACGATGCCATGCTGTCGAACACGCCATCGCGCCGGACGAGGCCGTGATAAAGCGCGGCCGCGAAATGCGCGAGGAAGGTCGCGAAGAACAGGTAAGCGAGGTCGGTGTGGAGGTCCCGGAGGCGGGCGTAGAGCGTCAAATCATGCGGCAGGATCGGTGGCAACCGCAGCGGGCCGTAGAGCACAATCGGATAGCGCGCCGCCGACAGCATACCCCAGCCGACAAGCGGCATGATGAACATGAGCGCATATAATACGATATGCGATGCCTTGGCGGCGTAGCGCTGCATGGATGGAACCGTATCGGGCAACTCCGGCGGCGGATGAATGAACCGGTTCACGATACGGATTATGCACAACACAAAGATCGCGAATCCGAGTGGCCGGTGGATCGAGACCAGAAGGTCGTAGCGTGCTGAGACCGAAACGGCCATGCCCACGCCGATGAACAGCATCGCCAGGATCATGGGCGCCATCAGCCAGTGCAGAAGCCGGGACGCGGCGGGGAAGCGTGCTTGGGTAGTCATAATTTGCCTCCAGCTTGCACTTCCCGTGTCGTGACTGCGCTCGGCGGCTTCTCATGCTCCTCTTCGGCACGCAGGGTGAAGGAGCGCGCGTAGACCGCCGAGCGGGCGCTCAGCAACGGGTCGTCGGATGGCTCGATGCCGGGCGGCAGCACCAGAGGATCGTAATTAACGGCGGTGCAGCGCCCACTGTCCTCACTCGAGGCGTGATCAATTGTTACCGTCCCGGCGTCGATGTGCCGGCGGCCTTCGGGCCAGGGGAGCGTCGCGTCGTTTGTCGGGTCATCAGCCTGGCCGATCGTTACGATCATCCGCCATTGCCGTGGATGCTGCGCGATTTGGGCGATCAGGTCATCGAACAGGTAGTTCTTGTCTCCTTCCGCTGATCCTTCTGCGCTGTCAGCAGCGAAGGGTTGCACTGGAACCACGGACCAACGAACGGGGACGGAGGCGCCGGCTGCGTCGACGAAGCGGAAGGTATTGAGGCTGTTGAAGCTGGAGTTGGCAAACCCGGAGGTGACTTGGCGTTTTTTGATTAAGGCCAGTGCCCGCACGGTTTCCGGATGAGCGGCCAGAAAGGCCCTCATCCTCGTCGGATCAGGCTTTCCGGTCGCAGGATCGGGGCTTGAGGCGAGCAATTGCTCGTAAAAGCCGCGCGCTGAGTTCACTGGGAACACCGGAATATTGTTCATGCCGGTGCGCCATTCCTCGCCGCCAGGCGGCAGGAAGCGCAGCGCCATGCTGCGCACGGTCGCAGGCGCATCCGCCTGAAATGGCATGCCGCCAGCAAGAGCGAAGCGGCCAACCACCGGGACGCGGCCCGACTTGAAAACAGCGGCTTTCGAAAATGCCGCTGCCTGCCCGCTGGCTTCGAACCAGCCGGTGACGCAAACTCCTTTTGCGTGATTGCGACGGAAGCCGGCGTGGCTGCCGTTGGCATCCTGGAACGCTGCCATCATCCGGTCCTGGGTCAACCGAAGTGGCGACAGCGCGCCGCCGGTGTAAGCGAATGCCGCGGCCACGCTCAGCATTACCGCGCCGATCGCGCCGAGTCGGACCAGCGTCCCCGGATTGATCACTATTGCGGCTTCGAACCAGACTGGTTTCATATCTACGGGACTCCCCCGTGTTTGGGACTGCAGCGTTGCGCGAGTTGCCAAGCACCGCCGCCTGAACGATTCTCCGCAGGTGGCGGGTTGTTTGGCTGGCCGGGTACGCGAGACTTGCTACGAGCCTGCTAAGTGGCCGGCTTTGGCGGAGAACCGGGCTTAAGGGATGACACGCGCCAAACCGTATTCCCAACATCGTCAGCGATCAGCAGTCCACCAGTCCGATCGACTGCCAGTCCGACCGGCCTTCCACGCGCATGATTGTTCGCATCGAGGAAGCCCGTGACGACATCTTGCGCCGGGCCAGAGGGCTTTCCGCCGCTAAATGGCACGAACACCACTTTGTAGCCGTTAAGCGGAGTTCGATCCCAGCTTCCGTGCTCGCCTACGAAGGCACCACCCCGGTAGCTCGCGGGAAGATCGGCGCCCGGGTACATCGCCAATCCCAAGGGTGCCACGTGGGAACTCAAGGCGTAATCCGGCGCGATCGCTGTCGCCACGAGGTCGGGCCGCTGCGGCATAATCCGGGGGTCCAGGTGCTGGCCGAAGTAGCTATAGGGCCAGCCGTAAAAGCCGCCGTCCTGCACCGAGGTCAAATAATCCGGGACCAGGTCGGGCCCGATCTCATCGCGTTCGTTGGCGATCGCCCAGAGCTTGCCGGTCTCAGGCTCCCACTGCAGGCCGGTCGGATTGCGTACTCCGCTGGCGAAGATGCGATGTGCGCCCGATGCCCGGTCGACCTCCCAAATCGCAGCTCGCTCATATTCGGCCCCAATTCCGTTTTCGCCGATATTGCTATTTGATCCGACGCCGACATAGAGCCTGGAGCCGTCTGGACTCGCCAACAGAGCTTTCGTCCAGTGGTGATCGATCGGGCCGCCAGGAAGATCAGTAAGCTTTGTGCCCGGGGCAGTGATGCTGGTCTGTCCTTCCTGATAGGGATAGCGGATGATGGCGTCCGTGTTGGCGACGTAAAGATCATTGCCAACAAGCGCCACGCCAAACGGCGAATTGAGGTGGTCCAGAAACACCGTTCTCAGCTCGGGAATGCCGTCGCCATTGGTGTCGCGCAGCAGCGTGATGCGGTTTGCGTCCTTTGCCTTGGCGCCAGCAAACCACTGTACCCAGCCGGTGATGATGTCTTTGGGCCGGTAAATCGGCGCTTTCGGACCATTGCTCTCGACCACCAATACGTCTCCATTCGGGAGAACGTAGAGGGATCGCGGATGCTCAAGGTCGGTGGCCAAGGCATGGACCTGCAAGCCCCGTGGCACCGTCGGAGTTTCCTTTCCCCATGCTGCGACTTTCGCGATCCGGATCGGCGGCAACAGATACTGCTGCAGCGCGGGCAGCACGGGGTTGGCGCCGATCTCTGTCCTCGGGTCGCCGCCTTCATAGTTACAGCCGGCCAGTCCCAACCCGGCGACGGCGACCAGCAGAAGGGCCAGATGCGGCCGCTTCACCGAATGTGCTATTTCGAGGGCACGCATCATATTCATCCTCCAATACGATTCGACAAGGAACGAGCCACCCAGGCCGTCAACAAGAGAACGACGACGACGAGCCCGGATAGCATCAGGCCGCTCGGTACCACTGCGGTGTAACCGTCGCGGCTATGAACGAGGGCATTTAACAGCGAGAGCACGACAGCGAGAGCGTAGCCGACCACGCGAGGCCAGGCCGGCCTGTCGATTTGTCTGCTGGCTGCGAGGTCGATCGCATAAGCGATGATGGCAAGGCCGGCCACGATCAGGCCGGCGGTGATCAGCCAGATCGAGAACCTCTCCCACACCACATCGGGCGTCTGCCAATAGACAAGATCGGTGACAAACGCGCCGATGAAATAGGCGGCGGAAAACGACACCAGTATCTTATGCAATGGTCGTCCACGACGCCTCGCGGTTGATCTCACATTGGCATCGCTTGTGAAGGCGGCTTCCGTGATCGTAGCCTGCTGCTGCATCTCTGAATATCCTCCTGACAATCTGAGCTATCTGCGCTTCCAACAGACGCGAGCTGAACTCCGTGCCCGGCGGGCAACGCAGAAAGCTTCGCGCCGACGATCTTCGCCTCACTTGAACTTCGGAACCACCGGGACCGTAACGCGCGGCACCTGCAGCGGAGCGAGCTTGGAGGCGTTGCCGATGCCGCTCGGATCGACCGTCACATTGTTCATGCTGCCGGCGTTGGCGGGCCCCGGCGCAATTCCGCTGATGGGCACATTTCCTGAGCCCGCTGCACCCGCCATCCGTGCATATGAGGCGGCGGGCGCCGCCATCATGACGAGCAGGGCGAGCGCAGGTGTTGCAGAGGTCTTGGACATGACGAAGCTCCATTAGTTGATGAGAGCGTTTGCGTGAGTGCAGCCGACGTAGGTCTGTCCAGCCGCTGGTGCCATTAAATTGGATTTTAGAGTAGCCAAGCAAAACGCCTGTTGCCGGAACCAACGCGCGTTCCCATTTTCGCTTCGACACTACTCAGGAGATGAAGATGAAATTTGCCTTGATCGGCGCCGCCGCGGCTCTTATCGCAGCAGCTTCCGCAACTCCCGCACTGGCGCAAGCAGTTATCGAAGACCCCGGCTATTGCGCGCAGTTCTATCCGAACGCAAATTGCCAGAACCTGGGACCCGGCAATCCCTACACGGATGGCGGCTACTATCGAAACAACTGGCAGAACAGCAACGCGTCCACGGAACGTCATTGGCAACGTCACCACAGGACGCACCATCGATAATACTGCCGCTCGCCTGTAAGCGAGGGCATGCAAGGACATCTTGAGGCGGCCGGCAAGCGCATGGCCGCCTCAATCCGTTTTTCATGATGCGCGCGACGTTGCGTCTCGCCATGCCAGCTGCCGACTTAAAAATCAATTTGGTCTCTTGAAGACCAATTTAGTGGGACGCGCAGCGTTTTGGCTTACCTCGGTGGTGACGCCCTAACTTCAGGGCCGAGAAAGGCGAGAATTCTCGCTTCCAATCGATGCACGGAGACAAAAGACCATGACCAGATTCAAGATCTTCAGCGCTGCAGCCGTTCTGTCGCTGATGTTCGCCACGCCGGTATTCGCGCAAGCGGCAATCCAGGAGCCGGGTTTGTTCTCATTTTACTATCCCAACAATGACGTCCTCAACGGCGGCCGGCCCACGCCGGCGGCGGGTCTGGACGCAAGGACACCGGTGCTGCTCGGCAGCGGCGGGTATGCCGCCATGAACAGCAACGCAAGTGGTGCTTCTTGCGCGCGGTACCGCTCCTACGATCCGGCTACCGGAACATTCCTTGGACGTGACGGTCGCCGGCACGAGTGCAACTGAACAGCACGAAGACTTGGAAGACTTAAGTGAAAGCGACAGATGAAGAGGCCGCATCGGCAACGATGCGGGCTTCTTCGCGGGCTAGGTTCTAGGCGAGGACCGTGGCGGACTTTCTATCAACACTGATCAGCAAGGTGAAACAAGGGCAGCAATCCTCGCCAAGCGGCGCTGGTCCGGCGAATTAGAATCAAGACGCCGTGCTCCTGGAACATGGCTGACCCTCGTCGGTTTATTCGAGGCCGCCGAACTCGAGCGGAGGACGTACGATGACCGAGCCAACCGAGAGCGGCGAGGATCTTACCGCGACATCGCGCCGACGGTTTCTGCGTGAAGGCGGTGCTGTACTCGGCGGGGCCGTCGTTGCCGGTGGTCTCGGCGGCAGCAAGTTGTCGGCGGCAACGGAGAACTCGGAGAATCTTCCGCCCAACGTCCCGGCATGGATGAAGACGCCTGGCGATCCCATGGGTAGCCAGCTCTACGGAACGCCGTCGCCGTTCGAAAAGGGCGTCGTCAAGAACATCGCAAGGAACTTGCCGCAGTATTTATCTGCGTCCGGCCGGACGCCACTGCAGGATCTCGACGGCATCATCACGCCGAATGGATTATTCTATGAACGCCATCATGCCGGCGTGCCCACGATCGATCCGGCGCAACATCGGCTGATGCTTCATGGCCTGGTCGACAAGCCCTTGATCTTCACCATGGAGGACATCCGGCGCTTCCCGTCGGAGTCGCACATCTATTTCCTCGAATGCTCGGGAAACCCAAACTACAAAAAACCCTACGGCAAGACGGCCTCCGACCTCGTCGGTCTGTTGAGTTGTGCCGAATGGACCGGCGTGAGGCTGAAGCTTGTCCTGCAGGAAGTTGGATTGCGGCCGGGCGCTAAATGGGTCGTCGCGGAAGGCGCTGATGCGGCCGCGATGACGCGCAGTATTCCGATCGAAAAGTGTCTCGATGACGCGATGCTGGTCTATAGCCAGAACGGCGAACGGCTGCGTCCGCAGCAAGGCTATCCCCTGCGGCTGCTGTTGCCTGGCTTCGAGGGCAATATGAACGTGAAGTGGCTGCGCCGGCTCCATGTCACTGCGGACCCGGCTTATTCGCGCGAAGAAACGTCCAAATACAGCGACTTGATGCCTGATGGCACGGCGCGCGAGTTCACCTTCTACATGGAAGCCAAATCCATCATCACGCGCCCGTCCGGCGGCCAGCGGCTGACGACGCCCGGCTTCCACGAGATCAGTGGCATCGCCTGGAGCGGCCGCGGCAAGATCAGGCGGGTCCATGTATCCGTCGACGACGGCAAGAGCTGGCAGGAAGCGCAGCTGCAAGAGCCGGTGCTGACGCGGGCGCTGACCCGCTTCAGATTGCCGTGGCACTGGGACGGCAAACCTGCAGTCATCCAAAGCCGCGCCATCGACGAGACCGGCTACGTTCAGCCAACCCTGGCCGAATTGCTCGCGGTGCGCGGCGACAATTACTACTATCACAACAACGCGATCTGGCCCTGGCGCATCGCGGCTGACGGCGAGGTGACCAATGCGAAGGCATGACGTCGCGGCACTCGCCGTCGTTGCGCTTATCTGCGCAACACAAGCTGATGCGCAAAGCCCGTATGGTATCGGCGGCGTCGCGACGCCGCCGGAGATCGCGGGCTGGAATATTGACGTCGGCCGCGATGGCAGCAATCTGCCTGCGGGAAGCGGCAGCGTCAGTCACGGACGCGAAGTGTTCGCTCAGCAATGCGCGGCTTGCCATGGCGAGAAGGGCGAGGGCGGCGTCGGCGACAGGCTCGTCGGCGGGCAGGGGACGCTCGCGACGAAACGGCCGGTGCGCACCGTCGGCAGCTACTGGCCCTACGCCCCGACCCTGTTCGATTATATCCGCCGAGCGATGCCGCAGAATGCGCCGGAGTCCTTGAGTAACGACGACATCTACGCGGTCTCGGCCTATATTCTCAACCTCAACGGTCTGTTGCCGGCGGCCGCGACGCTCGACGCAAAGACGCTTCCGACGATCAAAATGCCGAACCGCAACAAGTTCGTCGGCGACCCCAGGCCCGACGTAAAAAACCTGGAATGCATGAAACGGTGTGGAGGAATGTAGGAATTTTGGATCCCTAGGCCTTGAGATCGCGCGCCCTGCCGAATACGTCAGTTGCCAATCGCGCGATCGTCTAACCGCCGCGGTACATGGCCAACGGAGTTAATGTTGACCCCGCATGGGCCATGCGTGATGAGCCGCTGTTTACTAGCGAATGATGCTGCAAACGAGGATAGCGGCGATCGCAGAGCCCGAATGCACGCCGGAACTGGATCCGTATCGGCTGATCGCATTGGCTCGGACAGAGTGGTCAGCGAATTCGTTCCTGGGCCTTACGCAATGTTTCGATACATTTTTCCAGGCCAATACGCTCGTCATTCGATAGGGGAGGGTTCAGCACTTGGAGGCAGCCCTTCCGACCGACGACGCTAGGTAGCGAGAGCGTTACTCGAAGTTTTGAATTGTACACCCCAATCGGCGCTACGGCGCGTTCGTCGCGCAGAACGATTTCGGCGATCCGTGCGCAAACCATTCCAATTCCGTATTGGCTGGCACCGATACCCTCGATTATTGTTATGTTTGCATAGCGTACCTCGTTCTCGATTGTCGTGCGAAGGTCGTCCTCGTGCTGCTGGCCAGATTGCTCAAGCGCATCCGCGATCGGGACGCCCCCCACGCGGGCAGCTGACCAGTGAAAGATCTGGGACGTTCCGTGCTCACCGAGAACCTGCGCTTCTATATCAATGGGAGCGACCTTGAGCTTTCGCCCCAAATGCACCCGAAACCGCAGACTGTCGAGCAATGTGCCGGTGCTGAGAACGCGATCATGCCCGGCGAGTTCGCGGGTCAGATAGGCGAGCGGATCCGGAGGGTCGGTGACGACAAGCAGTACGGCATCCCGCGCCGCCGCGTTTATCAGCGGAATCACCTGGCGATATACCTCGGCGTTCTTGTCCAGGAGGCGTAGGCGTCCCAGCGGATCACTGCGATCCGTCGCGCCGCCGGTTTTTTCGTTGACGCCGACCGTGACCATGACGAGCGCAGCGCCAGCCAGATCTGAATAGTCGCCATCCGTCACCTTGGTCGTCGATGACAGAGGAGCCCCGTAGTCCATGTCGGTAGCCATCCCCTTTGCTCGATCGCGGCCACGGTTGACGATAACGAGCTCGCTGGCGCAGCCTCTCATGATGGTCGCCATTGCACATGCAGCGCCGACCGCACCCGACCCAATTATGCCGATCTTCATGATGTGTCCTCGTTAGTGCTCGGGATTGGATGCCTGTCGAGCCAAACGGCGAGCAAGGGCGTCGCAATGCGTTGGTTCGGAAGAAGGCCAACCCCTTCCAAATCGGAGGGGTCGGATTGTGCAGCGTCAATTGAAACTTGCAGGATGGGCGATCATGAAGGTCGCTGCGTCGGACCTTGCGCAACTAGCTACCGCGAGCGATTTGAATAATGGATAGCGCGTCACTGGCGGGGAAGGTTTGTCTGAGGGCTTCGTCGAGCCGGTCATCTGCAAGCTCCCATTCCGTCCCCTGCACCCTCGGTTTCGCCGCACGGGTCTTTCGCTGATCCCTGGTCAGACGCTTCGTAACTGGCTGGTCGCCCCTGACATTCATTGGTGCCTCCTGAGAATGGTCTTCCTTGGTTCGTGGCGCGCCTTGGCCTCAGACCTGCTGGCCGCACTCGAAGAGGAACCAGACTCGTTTTTCAGATTCGTCAATCCAGTTCTCCAGCAGGCTTGCGGTCGCCACATCCCCTGCCTCGTCGCACAGCGAATGCACCTCGCGCATGTTCTGCGTCAGGGTCGCATTGTCGACCCGGAGTTCTGCTATCATGTCGAGCGGCTTAACGTAGTCAGCATCGTTGTCCACGATGCGCTGACAACGCGAAATCTGCCCGATAGAGCGAATTGTTGCGGCTCCCAGTTTCCGTGCTCGCTCGGCAATGGCGTCCGTCATGGAGAAAAGCTGGTCGCCTTGATCATCGAGCATCAAATGGTAGTCCCGGAAATGCGGGCCGGACATATGCCAGTGGAAGTTCTTTGTCTTGAGATATAACGCAAACACGTCAGAGAGAAGCAGCATCAACGCCCGCGAAATTTCATGGACTGTTTTTTCCGAAAGAGTAGTCGGAGTCGCGAGCGGCGCTTTATTCAACATGTCGGTGACCTCGTTGATCTCTGGTCGGGTGCCTCGCAACAGAAAGCACAAGACGAGGCTGTCTGAGTTGCACGATACCCAACGGGCTAGCTACAAATCGTTCCTGATCTCAAGACTTTCAATTAAATGGTAATTTACCCTTCTCGGCCGGCTCAGCGAATGGCATGCGTCGCGCCGATGTTTGCCTGGGGCGCGCGGTGCTTGACTGCTTATCCACTAGCACGTACATACGTCTGGCGGCATTGATGGCGCCAATGCAGCCGACGCGCTGGCCTTTCATGTCAAGTCGTTTGGCGCGTGCTATGGTTGCCGCGAATTGCGACTGCAATCGCTCATCTGCCCGTCTCACGAGCTCCGGCGTTCGTTGGTGGTTCAGCTGAGGGGGCCCGCTAAGCGGGTTTACGCCGGGCTGCTGAATGGCCGTCTCCAGTTCCGAAATGTCGTTGCTGCAAGGACCGGCTTCGGCAAACTGCGGCTCCATCGAGAACACGACGGCTACCGCAGCCGAAAAAAATGCCCGGGACGCTCGCATCGAAAGACCTCCTTTGATGCACCATCTCGGAAGACAGCGCTGCTCGCGAAAGTGTCGTCATCGGCGAACAGGCAGAACTGTCTAAGCGTCGAAGGGTGCGACAACCGCTACCGATATGATCTGAGCGACGGATTGTCTTCTCGGATCGTACGTCGAAAATCAGTCGGGTTGCCGGCGTGAACCCAAAATCACATGTGCACGGCGGAGGATAATTCCGATACCAAGGTATGATGGGTGCACCCAAAGAATTTATCCGATCCAAACGGCGGTAGAATGGAGCGCGTAGTGGTGCCCCAATATTCTCAATCGTACGGGTCGGAAGAGCTCGACAAGCAGACGCGCGACAGCACACGCAGCCGCTCTCCCTATCGAGTGCCGTAGAGTTGTCGCGGCTCGCAAGCTTCCGGCCATCGGTCAATCGAGCGAGAGATTGGGTGATGCCGCAGCAGTCGCAATTTTTACGCGTCATCTACGCTGCAGATTATGCAGCGGCCAAGGATGCCGCGATCCATGACGCCAGGCTTCTGCGTCAGGAAATGGCACAGCTGGACCACACAGATCGGCACGCGCGGCCTGTCACCGACGTTGCGTGGGTCGAGCGCATGGCGGACCGCCGTGGTGAAAAATTCAGATGATCCTATTATTAGCTGCCTTTCTTGCGCACTCCGGGCCGCCGAGGGGGGAAACGACCAGCATTGCGCAGACGTCCTGCGGCTTGCCATCACCGTCAGGCGCCTCCGTCTGCGGTCAGAAGTTCGAACTGCTGTCGAGCCGGTTGGAATAGAGCCGATGCGCCGGCAAGTCTGCGCATTGCAGAAATGGCGCCTTAAGAGGGTCGTCGAATATGTCGACAGCCATCTCTCGGCGAAAATCACCTCTCGGATTTGGCTGTGGTTGCCGGATTGAGCCGAATGTACTTTGCCTCCCAATTCCGGATGGCGACAAGCCTGCGACCTCACGAGTTTCTTTTGAAGCGACGAATTGGGCGGGCTGAAGAATTGTTGCAGAACACAACCATGCCCATCGCCGAGATCGCTCTGACAGTTGGATTCCAGACGCAAGCCCATTTCACCACGGTGTTCAAACGGTTCATTGGGTGCACTCCGCACCGATGGCGCGTGATCAGCCAAATGCCAACTGCTCCTGAAGCTCGAGACCTAGTCGAAGCAACAGCTACCGCCGCAGATGAGGAAAGGTTAGGACCGGGACAACCCAGTATGGGGAGCATAGTTTGATCTAGGTGCCGGTTAGCGTGCTCGACACATTGATCCCTGTTGCAAACGGATCGTCGTCCGGATGTTTGACGATGGTCGCGTTCGGATGACCCGGCCACCGATTGTGATTGGCCAGTGCGCTATACGCGGGGCGTTCAACAGCCACGGCAGATCGACCCTATCATCTTATCGACCTTTGCTTCCTCACGGTCGATGGCGGGTTGGTGCCAAGCAGTGGTCCTTTCATGGGCCTGCCTGTGCCGGATGACGAGAGCGCCGTCCCCAATGAGTTCGTCCCGGGTGTAGCGGCGCTGGTGCCAAGAGCGCCGCCAGTCACGGACATATGAGACGATCCCATGCCGCCGCGACCAAACGCGGCCGCGGTCGAGAGGCCAAGGCTAAGGACGACGCAAAGAACCGAATGCATTTTCATAACGCAGCTCCCTATCATGACAGAATGGCGGGTTTACCTGCGTGATGTAGGTAGGGCCGCTAGCGCGATTCCGTTCATCAATTCCTTTGGCGCGAGGCAAAGGGGGGAAAGCTGCTCGGGACAAGCGGTACCATACATGAGGGCAAGACGCTTCTGTATCGCGCGAGCAAGCTCGACTGCGACGTATGCCCACTTAAACTCCAGTGCTGCCCAAAGGAACCATCACGCAAGATCCCGCGCGACATCCATGAGCATGCCCGAGACCTTGCTCGATCGTTTGTCGGCACCGAGGGCTTCAAGCAGTCGCAGCGCGAGCGCAAGAAGATCGAGATCCGCTTTGCACACCTGAAGCGCATCCTGAGGCTCGGTCGCCTCCGACTACGCGGCCCGCGAGGCGCTCAGGACGAATTTGGTCTCGCCGTCATCGCTCAGAACCTGCGGCGGATCGCAACGCTGGTTGCGCGGCCTCCACCAGCTAAGGTTCTGTGCATCGCGTAGCGTTGGAGTTGCGTAGCGAACGTCAGGACCGGCGGATCAAAACGGCCGCTCATAACGAGACGCCGCCAGCCCACCGGCAGCAGCCGACTTTTGCAACAAAATCTGCCAATTGCCGATAAACCTTGATCTTCCAGCAAAATTGAGCGTCAGAAGTGCGGGAGCCGATGAGAATGATTGATCAGCGACGGGTTTCTTGCGACCTAACGAGTTGAGATGGTGGCCAATCAGTTTTTACACAGTTCCTTGTAAGCATCGAGGGATGGGAGCGGGCAATCGATGCCCAACTACGCATCCGCATCACCGTCGCACGCATTTTCGTTATTTCGACTTGAATGTCACTAGGCAACTCTGAGCAAGGCGCCGACCCGCTCCGAGGTCGCGGGATGGCTGCGAAGCAGACGCATTAGGCCATCCTCGTATGCAGCTACGGGCAGGGCCGGAAAACCGACGTGGTGACGTTCCAGCTTATCGAGCGCCGCGATCAGCGCTTGCAAGTTTCCAGTCAATTCGAGCGCCGTCGCATCCGCATCCAACTCGCGGGTGCGAGACAGGGCCAAACGAAGCAACTCGGCGATCGAGGGAGCGGCGCGCAGCAATGCAGCCAGCGGCGGATTGGCCGCCATGCCGCTATGTTGCGCGCGAAGCAACACGAGGCCGGTCAGCGACGTCCATTCAATCGCTCGGTGCAGCGCGGCCGCCCAGCTCATTGTCCAGGTATCATTGTTCCGGATGTGGGCGACCTCATGGGCCAAAATACCAGCGATCTCGCCGCGAGCCATGCCGCGTAGCAGCCCCTCGGTCAATATGATCGCGGCGCCTTCCGGACCACCCAGCGCATAGGCATTCATGACCTTTGGAGCTGCGAGGCAATAAAGATCAGGCAATCGAGACAGGCCGGCTCGGCCGCCTACCTCCGCCAGGATATTGAACAATTCCGGCAGTTCGGCAGGATGCAGTAGGTGGGCGCCGAACCACCGATACATGGTTTCGCGCGAGAATGCCGGGCCGTTCGCTCGTGGCGCGCCTCCAGTCAGAGCCCTGTGAACCCCCTCGGTCCCACCGACGATCCAGCCGCATACCGCAAGCAACAGCGTCATACCGGCGATTACCAACGCAGACGATTGATGGTTCGCAGTTTTTTGATGAACGGATCGCCGAAGACACGACAGATCTTGAGAATGTTCCACCCTCAGCGTTTGACTTGCGTGGCTCATGCTTGCTTGGCTCACACTCGTCCTGCGCTTTCATGGGTCGGGCTCCGACTGCCAATCTAATCTGATAAAGCCGAACGGCTCTATCCTACGGAGGTTGATTCGAATATCGCGTTGGTTGTGACGCCCTATACCTTTGGTTTAGCAGCGCGGGATTGCCGCGGATGCGCTGGCGGCGGCCGAGATAAGGATATCGGTCGACAAACCCAACTTCGGCTAATGGGATGGTCCGGCCGTGCTCCCGCCCTACCAGCAACGGATGCTGGCAGGGGGCACCGAAGACAAGGAGCACGCCATGTCACAGAACCTCGACGTTTCGCCCGCCGCAATCGGTATCGATATCGGCAAGAACTC
>WNGR01004965.1_pt1 | contig 20548 bp, 10 predicted proteins | sample 5407581 | NCBI WGS metagenome assembly WNGR01 (sample SAMN13153383, study PRJNA577476) | soil metagenome | isolation source: 80 cm soil or saprolite under Garry oak tree replicate 2 | place: USA:California | collected 2016-06-15
GGTCCACCACCGCAAGTCCCCGCCCTCATGTCGCGTGATGAGGCTGCCGCCGGGATGGACCAGACCTTCCCGTGCCGAGCGTTCCTTCGCCAAGGCCCCGATGGCGCGTCTGGTCAACCGCACCGGAGGATCGGAGCCAAGCAGCACCCCGCGCATCGCCCGCGATAGTTCGTACGACAAGCCAGCCCAGCCGAGGGACATCCAGCGTGCCCGCCCCCCGCCGTCCGCGGGTTCTACGAAACACCGGCGGCGCCGCCAGTCCGTGTACGTGACCCGCCAGCTACGTCCGCCAAGCAGAAGCCGCCGGTCGCCCTTCACCTCCTCCACGAGGAGGCTCGGGTCGATTCGGCCCAACTCGGTGCGGCCGAGCAGAACGGTGAACTCCGGCGAGCCTGTGAAAACGGCGGTCATTTCCATGAAGTGCCGCCGCCCGAAGGAGAGTTCCGCGGCCGGACCGATAAAGAGCATTCCGTTGTCCGAGTTCAGGTACCCGTTGTCCAGGAGGTACCGCAGTACGACTTCCGCGCCTGCCCCGAAAGGTGTCAGGCCGTTCCACCACTGTGGCCATGCCTGGTCACCGATCTGCCGCTCCTGCAGGCAGAGAGCCAGGATCTGCTGGGCGATGATGTGCCGTGGCTCGGGTGGCGTCGCGACGGGCTCGACCCAACCGTGCCCCCACAGATCCAGCAGCCCCGCAGCTTCAACAAGGTCCCGGCCGGTCAGTGTCAAGAGAAGGCAGTTGCGGGTGCTTGCGGCACGGCGGCCGGTGCGTCCGAGTCGCTGAAGGAAGGCTGCCACCGTCGGCGGCGCGTCGATCTGGATCACCCGGTCGAGGTCCCCGACATCGATGCCAAGCTCAAGTGTGCTTGTGGAGACGATGACACAATCACGCGCTTCGGCGAACGCCTGCTCGGAGCGGCGACGCTCGTCCGCGGCCAGCGAGGCGTGCGAGAGAAAGGTGGTCACGCCCCGGGCGCGAAGCAACTGACCGAGTTCCTCCACGGTCTGGCGCGCCTCGCAGAAGACCAATCGCTTCTCGCCCGCGTGGAGGGTGGCGATGACGGTCGCCGCGTTTTCGAGAGAGCCCACGTAGTCCAGTTCCACGTCTCCCGGTGGCCCGGCGACCACCGCTGTCCGCGCCGGCAGGTCCGGTGCGACCACCGTCGCAGGTCGGCTATCCCGGCTTGAGCCCTGGAGCCAGAACAGTAGCTCTGCCGGGTTGCCCACGGTGGCCGAGAGTCCGACCCGTTGCAGCGGACGCCCTACCAGGTGCGTGAGGCGTTCGAGGACGGCTAACAGATGCCAGCCGCGGTCGTCTCCAGCGAAGGCATGCACCTCGTCGACCACGACGGCCTGTACGCCATCGAAGAACAACCGGTGGTCGACGTTGGCGCTGACCAGCATCGATTCCAATGACTCGGGGGTGGTGAGCAGGACGTCCGGCCGCTCCCATAACACCGCCCGGCGTCCTCCCGAGCCCACGTCCCCGTGCCATACCGCGGCCCGGCGGCCGATCCAGCTGACATACCGCTCCAGCCGGGGCGCAAGGTTGTTGAGCAGTGCCTTGAGCGGGCAGACGTACAGCACCGACGTTCCGGACCACTTCTGCGATGCCATCCGGGTCAGCAACGGGAAGACCGCCGCCTCGGTCTTGCCGGCCGCCGTCGGCGCGAGCAGCAGAGCGTCGTCGCCCCGCAGCAAGGGGCTGACAGCCGCCTGCTGGAGCGGGCGGAGGTCCCGCCAACCGAGCGAGTTCACGATGTGGTGCACCAGCACCGGATCGAGTACGTCGATACTCATAGCGGCAGGTCGAGGTCGTCTGCCGTGACGTAGTTGCGCTCGACGTCGGTCAGCTCGTTCGGCCGCATCGTCAAGGCATAGTGTTGGCGTGGGTCCCAATCGTCGAACTGGTCGACCCGGTCGAGAACGTCGACCAGTTTCTTGAGGTAGATTCGCGGGGCCACGCCGACCTGGCCGCCGAGCTTGCCGGTCACGGCTCGGGCGAGTTCAGCAATATACGCGTCGTCCACCCGGGACACGCGCGGGTGGTCAAACAGCGAGCGCACCTTGACGCCCAGTTCCACCAAGGCATCGATCGTGAACCCCGGCAGCCGGATCTGGACGGCGCGGGGGTTGTCCCACTTCGGGTCCGGACCGAAGTCGGTTGCCAGCCGTTGGGCCAGCGGAGCCAGCCGCTGCACCCCTTGCGTACCGTCGTAGAAGGCGGGGGTTCCGGTAATCATGAGCAACAGTCCAGGAAACCGGCCGGCGTAGACGTCGTCGACGAGCTGCCGCAGTGCGTTGAGAGCCTTGTCCCTCGCGTCGGAGCGGACCCGCTGCAGCGTCTCGACCTCGTCGAGTACCAGCAGCAGGCCAGGATGCCCGCTGTCGCGTAGCACGGTGAGCAGGCCCTGCAGGAAGCTGAGCGCACCGAAGTGGTCCAGGTCGCCCTTGACCCCGGCGACCCGGCGCGCGGATGCCGCCACGTGCGGCTGGCCGCCGAGCCACGCGGCAAGGCCGTCGGCAGTGGTCATGTCCCCTGCTGCGCTGGCTGTGCGGTAGCCGCGCAGCGCGGCGGCAAAGCCCGGTGTGGCGCGCGAGATGGCGGCCAGGCGGCGTTCGAGCAGTTCGCCGACTGCGCTGTCGAGTCCGGGTGCGTCGTCCTCGGCGACGGTTCCGAGGCTGAGGACGTCCTCCTCGAGTGCGAAGATCCAGCCGTCCAGGATCGGGCGTAGCGCGCTGGGTGTGAACTGCTCGGTGACGAGCCGCTCGACAAGCCGGCGGTACACCGTCTCCATCCGGTGCAGCGGGGTCTCGGTCTCGGAGACCTGTACCTCCGCAGTGGCGAAGCCGAGCCGCTTGGCCCGCTCGGCGAGCCACCGGGTGAAGAAGGTCTTTCCCGCGCCGTACTCACCGCGGATGGCCTTGAAGACACTGCCGCCCTTGGCGACCCGGTCCAGGTCCTCGTCGACGACCTGTGTGAAGCGGTCCAGGCCCACCGCGAGCACGTCCAGGCCATTGACCGGTACCGCGCCGCGCCGGAGCGCGTCGATGATCTCCTGGCGGCGGCGGGCAGAAACGTCGGCGTTCATAGCTGGAACTGGTCCACCAGGAGGGCGACGTCCAGCTTCACGGTCTGGCCGTCAGCGTCGATGGTCAGCACGGGGTAGCCCTCGACCTGAAGCAGCCGGACCAGTTCGGTGATCGAGCCCCGGATCCGGTGGGCCGGGATCCCGGCGTGCGCCGCCAAGGTGTCCAGGGTGGCCCTACCGTTGCCGGCCAGCAGGACGCCCAGCAGCGCGGCGACCCGTTCGTCGGGCAGTGGCGCGCGGGTGCGCCGACGTGCCGCGTAGATATCGCTGGCCAGCAACTTCTCCACAAGGGCCGGCTGCGCCGGCTCTTGACCTGTTCCCGGCTTGCCCTCGCCCTGGGTAGGGACCTCGAAGAGTGCCTCGGCCTGCCGGGTCGGACGGGCGGGACCGCGCCGTTGCGGTGCCACCTGCGCCGCCACCTGCGCCGCCGGTTCGCCGGCCGACAGCGGTTCCCGCCACCAGTCCGGACTGGCTACCGGGGCCCCGGCCCACCCGGGTACGGCGTCTTCGATGCCCGCGCTGAGTACGACCAGCGGGATCACCGCCTCGGCCGGTGCGGCGCCACCGTGGTACCCGGCCTTGCGCGGCCCGTACCGCAACTCCTCCCGCCACGGCAGCACTACCCGGCCGCCCGCCCTGACGACCCGCGACCCGTGTACGAGTACTTCGCCGTCCCCGGCGGGCGTGGTCGCCGTACGCCAGCGGTTCTCGCTCGTGTCCTGCGTACGTTGTACCGCCTCGGGACCACGGTCGATGACGTGGCCGTGGTCGGAGACCAGCGCCACGACCCGATCCTGGGCAAGGCTCAGCAGGTCGCGTACGGCAACGACGGTTTCGTCGCTCCACACGATGGTGCCCGGGTCGCTGCGGTCCAGCGCATCGTCGATGGTGTTCACCACTGCCGCCACCAGCATCCGGTTGGGATCGGCCAGTGCCGTGGTGACCTCGCTGTCCAGTGCCGATCCGGCGCCGGCTCGCAGCGCGGCCTTGTGGACCAGCAGTCCATCCGGAAAACGCTGGGTGAAGGCGGCCCGCTCCTGCGCCTGTGTCCCGGCGGCGATCCGGCCGGACAGCAGGCTGCACCGGCTGACTTCGGTAATCGTGGGCAGCGCCGCGAGGACGCCGACGCGCTGCCCACCCTCGGGCGTCAACTCCAGCCAGGAACCGGTGCGCGTCAACGACTCGGCGAGCTCAGTGGCGGCGGCCGTACTCATGCCGTCCATGACGAGCAGCAGCACGCGCCGGTTCCGGTCGAGAATCGGCTGCACCACGCGATCGAGCACGTCCTCGACCCGGAGCAGCGCACCGGGTTGGGCCTCGGCCACGGTCGCCTCCGCAAGCAGGCCGGCGAATTGCTGGTCGTGGCGGGCCCGACGGACGTCGACCGCGCGGTGCAGCAGTTGGTGCGCCTCGGCCACCTGTGGATCGGGGTCGCCCGCGAAGATGTCCAGCCGGGCACGGTCCACCCAGCCGTCCACCCGTACCTGCCGCAGCAGCGCGTCGTGGAGGGTAGCCGGCGGCGGTTCGTCCACTGTGGACAGCCAGCGCAGGAGGCGTACCGCCATCCGCGCAGTCTCCACCCGCTGTGAATCCGCTGACCGGTGCTCTGCAACGGCCGGCAGCAGAGCCTGTGTCCTACCGACCAATGCCGGGTCTGCCTGGTTGCCAGCCGGTACCGCAGCCCGGACGGCCGCCGCGAAGTCCCGCAGCCGATGGGTGAAACCGCTGGGCAGGATGACCGATCCGCCGAGCAACTCGGTGATGCCTATCTGCGCGGCCAACTCCTCGGCGCGGCGCAGCATCCGTTGCGCCTCGTGGACATCCGACTCGAGTACCCGGTCCAGCCACGCCTCCGCCGCCTCGCGAAGGGCAGCCGCCTGCCCGTCGGTGAGCTGGCCGACCCGCGGTTCCAGGCGTACCCGGCCGGCCACTGCCACCGGACCGGTCGCCGCGGCAGCCGGCCACAAGACCCCGGCCAGCAGGCCCAGTGGCAGGGCGTCCACACCGTGGCCGTTGCGTATGGCCGCCATAATCGGGACCGCGGCGGGTCCGGCGATCTCGGCCAGGAAGGTCGATACACCGTCCGCCACATCGGCGGGTACGTCCCGGAAGCGCATCAACGCCGGGGCATCCGTACTCCACTGCAGGAGGCCGGCACTGTCGATCTGCTGCCGATCGATGCCCAGCAGTTGTCCGGCAAGGCACCGCAGCGCATGGTCACGGGTCAGAACCTTCCCGGCGAGCCGGGGCCAGCCCTCCGCCGGGGCGAAGTCATTCAGGGCATCCGCCACCCACCGGCCGGTACGCACCAGTGTCGGGTCGAGGTCGACCCCGCCGAACAACTGCCGTACCAGTTCCCACGGGTCGATGCTGCGTACGGTGTGGTAGCTCACGTGCGCCAGCAGCCCGTCGCCCAACTGCGCGTCGGTCAGCTCGGTCAGCAGGACGAGCTTCTCGGCGCCGGTACGGCTGTATAGGGCGGCTCGTACAGCCAGCGGTGTCGGGCATGGCACCACGCGCACGGTGACGCCACCGAGGTGCATCACGGTGTCATCGGTCCACATGGGACTGGCGCGCAGCGCGATGGCGGTTCCCGCATCGTTCTCCGCCAGCCACGCCTCCACCTTGCGCCGTACGGCGTTGGTCTGGTCGCCGCTCACAAGGGCTCCCACGTCACGCGGACCGGATGGCCGGCGGACAGCTCGTCTTTGATTGCCGCGACGACACTTTCCAGCTCGGACGCGTTACTGACCTCCGTCGCGTGGGCGCGCACCGGATCGACGATCACGGCAGGCGGCGTGACCTCCGGCGGCTCGATGACCTTCGGCTGCTCGGCCAGCAGCGCGGTCACCTTGTTGGTAGCCTCCCGCAGCGCCGGTACCAGATCGTCAGCATGCTGGTCGTGCCGGGCCGTGGTACGCAGGCGCTCGATGATCGCGCGGAACCGCTCGTCGGTTTCGGCACGGCTCACCGCCGCTTGCAGAAGGGACCACGGCGTACCCTCGATCGCCGTGTTGACCTGTGCCGCCTGTTTGAAGGCCGCGCTCGCCGCCGCGAAGTCGACGTCCCCGACATCAGCCTGGGCGACCACATCGACGAGCACGACGTCGTCCTTCTCTTCCGCCACCGTTCTCAGCAGAGCCGCCACCCGGCGTGCGGTACCGAGCCGTCCGGTTCCCTCGGCGAGCCCGAGAAGGTCGGCATGCTCCCCCAGCTTGGTGACCAACGTTGTGGCGGACGGCTGGTACTGCCGGGCGACCTCGCGCTGACTCCTCCGACGGCATCGGCGGGTGGCGCAGTTCGAGCTGATCGTTGACCGCCAGCACCGAGTTGACGTCGACCTTGGTCTCGTGCAGGTACCAGGCGAGCTGCTGGTCGAGCGCGAAGACGGCCAGAATGAGGTGCTTGAGCTCCCGGTCGAAGCCGTGCGGGGCGGGCTCGTCCACCAGGTCGAGCAGCCGCGAGACGGGGAAGTGGTCCTTGTACCCGTCGGCGGCGGCCGCCTTGAGGAAATGCTGACTCCACCAGCAGTTGCTCGTGGTCAGCACGTACCGGTGCTCGACCAGTTCACCGAGCCGCAGCGGGTTGCAGATGCGCTGCACCGTCTTGCGGTCGGCGGTGTCCACGGTGGTGCCGCGTGTCTCGTCGGCCGCGGCGCGCTGCGCGTACTGGAGGACCTTCGCCACCTCGCCGCGCGTGATCGCCCGCTCGTCATCTGGAAGATGCGGCTTGCCGGGGTAGGCCCATTCAAGGAGTTCCGCGGTGAGGTTCTCGAAGGCGGTACGCAGGGTACCGCCACGCGGGTCGCCCAGCCGCAGACCCTGCGCCAGCGTGTGCAGGACGCCGATCGAGTCGTCCTCGACATCGGCCGGTTCCGGCTTGGCCGCGCCGTACGCCTGCTTGAGGGCGGCGAGCAGCGAGGTCCGCACCTGCTGCTGGCGCTGTTGCAGATACACCTTGCCCTGTTGCCGGTCGGCCACCGACCAATCGGCAGCCAACGTGTTGAGCCGGTCACCGTTGCCGAGGTCGCCCAGCAAATAGTTAATCTTCGCAAGCTGGGCGACCCGGCTCATCATGTCGTCGCTGAGGAACAGCGGGAGCCAGAAGACGGTACGGGAGTCGTTGCCCTGCAAGGCTTCGATCCTCGCGCGGTCACTGGCCCGGGTGTACCCCTGGCTGTCGAACGGATAGTCCACGATTATCCGCCAGGTCTCGCCCGTCGAGAGCACCGCCGAATCTGGAAGCGCGTCGCGGTCGCGGACGTTGCCGAACCGTACGTGGATCGTGTGCCGCCGGCCGCGCCACTCCCGCTGATGTGGGAGATCGCCGAATGTACCCTCGGTCTCGGCCAGCCCCAGCTCGGTGGCGACCATCTCCCGGACGATCCGTTGCAGCGATCCGGTCATGGTCTCGTTGTTGGGTACGAGATCCAGCAGCCGGTCATAGTCCACACTGGACAGTTTCAGCGAGATGACGGGGTCCGGACCGTCGCCGACGTGCAACTCCCCCGCGTCGGCGGCGAGCTTGCGCATCCGGTCGAGCACGATCTGGTTCTCGTACCCGGGGATCGGCGAGGCGATCGAGCCGAAGTTCAGCGCGTGCAGCTTCGCGGCGGTAAGGCCGCGCAGCGCCGGCACCTCCGGTACCAACGCGCTGAGCAGCAGCGTCTTGACGAGCTTATCGTCGAGGCCGAACCCGTTGTGGGTGTCCGCCTCCGCCTCGCCGATGCCGTGCCGGGCCAGTAGCAGGGGCCGTAGCTTTGTCTGGTACGTCTCCCGCGCATCCTGGAACAACTGCTTCAGCTTCGGCCGGTCGGGCAGCTCGCCGTGTAGCACCAGCGGCTCGAACAGCGCGGCGACCCCGATGAGGTCGTTGACCCGCAAGGTGTTCCGGCGCTCGGACAGCAGCTCGGTCATCACCTTCAACGCGGTACGTTCCCGCTGCAACGCCTGGGACAGCGCGACGAGGGTGGCGACCAGCGCGGGCGAGAACGGGTACAGCTTACGGAATGCGCTCGCGTCAGACCCGATCCCGGCGTCCCCGTACTGCGCGCCCAGAAGGAGCGTGTCCCACACCTGCCGGTTGCCGCGTACCGCCGCGAACGCGTCGTCGATGACCTGGCGCGCGGTGTCGTTGTTGGGCCGCAGCAACCGCTTCTCGGTGATCTCGGGCAGGTTGGTGTCGGCCAGCACGATCTCACCGAACCTGCCTTGCACGCTACGCATCACGTGCGCCAGCGCCTCGCGCTCGGTGCCGCCAACCTGCGGGCCGAGGAACTCCTCCAGGTAGCGCTGCTGCGCCACGAACGAGATGATCGGCAGCGGCCGGGCCGTGTCCGAGGACTCGACCAGCTTGTTGAGCTTGGCGCCCTCGGTGCGGACGAAGGTGTTGTCGGCCAGCCTCGTCGACAGCCACAGGATGAACTCGTCGAGGAACAGGACCATCGCGTCGTACCCGAGATCCTTGGCGTGCCGGGTGATGACCGCGAGGCCGGTGTCGAAGTCGAGGTATTCGCCGCTGCGTACCGCACCGGTGAAGAACGCGGCCGTCAACGCGGAGACCAGGCCGTCGCGTTGCTCGGTGCCCGGTGGGCTGGCCGCCGCTGCCGCGAAGGTGTCCGCCGTCCAACCCGCCTTGCGGGCGCGCAGTGCGGCCAGGTTGCCTCCTGAGCCGCCGGGTGCCGCACCGCCCTCCCCCAGCGCCGCGAAGAACCGCTCGTCGCCCATCCGCTCCCGCAGCCGCGCCGCGTCGGCCAGCAGCGCGTCCGAGCGGTGTACCGCCGGGGCTGGCGCGTCGGGATGCAGAACGGCGATCTGGTTGAGATATCCCTCCAGGACCGCCTGCTCCACGGACTGCGCGTCGAGCATGTGGAACGTCAGTGTGAGGATCTTCTTACCGGCCAGCCACGGGTCGGCCGCCGCGATCGGCCCGGACAGGTTACGGACCGCGCGCGCATCCGGATTGTGCCGCAGGATCTCCCGCAGTACCGCCATGAAGTGCGACTTGCCCGAGCCGAACGACCCGTGCAGGAACTTCGCCTGCGACCGCCCGCCCGGGGCCAGCGCGTGGCCGACCGTCTCCAGCGCGTCGGCGAAGTCGCGCCTGAGCTGATCGGTCACGACATAGTGGCTCAGATCCGCGTCGCCGGACGCACGTACGACGAAGTCCGCGTCGCCTACCGACTCCGGTATCTCGATCAGATCACGCAACAGTGTCACGTCAGCTCCTCAACGCCGCGTAGTTCACGAAGCGTGGCCCGGTCCGCGCCGAGGGCCGACAGCTCCGTATCGATCAGACCACTGAAGAACTCGGCGGGCGAACCCGGGAAGCCGGGCCGGCTTCCGGCATACCACTGGTGCAGCCACGGCTCAAGCTCGGCGATCCCGGCCAGCAGCGGCAACAACCGCGCCGCCGGCCAGGCCGCGTTGTTCTTCCGGTCCAGGTAGACGGTGGCCAGGGCCTGCGCCTGCGCCAGGTGATCCCACCCGGCCCAGCCGAGCAGTTCCGTGCCGTCGCCATCGCGACCCATCCGTGGGTACGAGATGAAGGGCTCCTTGGGCACATCGAGCTTGCCGCGCGCCCGCCAGTACGACGGCTTGACGAAGTCAGCCGAGGTGTATTTCGGCGGTACCGGGATGTCGAGCTTCACGCTCTCGGCGTCCTCGCGGCGCTGCAACGCCCAGGTCCGTTCCCACTGCGCCCGCTTGCGCAGCCCGTCGCGCTTGTACCGGTCCGCCGGCAGGTACGGCACATGCTCGTCGGCGAGCAGCTTGCCCAACGTCTTGGTGAGGTCATGCTCGCTGGTACCCATCCAGAGGTCAAGCACCGACCGGAACTCCTCGTCGTGGCGCACCCGGTCAGAGATCTGTGCGACCGACAGTGGAGTGGGCGCACCGCCCCACAGTTCCGGCGCTTCGAGCCGGTCGAGCAGCCAGTCCCGCAGCGCGGCCTGTCGCATCGCGTCCCAGCCCTCGGTCGACCAGCGGCGCTTGCACTCAGGTCGCTCGATCAGCGCGATATTCCGGTCGGACTCGATGGCCTGGGTGCGACGCTCCACAGTGGACCGGTAGTCGTCGGACCAGTGCGCCGGCAGCTCGGTGATCGGGGTCGAACCGTGCCGCGCGAACCACTGCGTGTCTGCCTCGCCCTTGGCCATCTTGCGTGCCAGGACGATCTCGAATGCCCGCTCGCCGAGCTTCAGCTCGGGTGGCTCATTCGCGGTGATGGGCTCATCGGTCAGCCCGTAGAGGCTGTACGTCTCCCAGTCCAGCTCCTCCTGCCGCGCGATCATCCGCGCCCGGACAGACTCGTACTCCGTGCGCGCTTCCGACAGCCGTTCCCGAGTCGGGACGCCAGCGGCGGCGACCGCCGCCGGGGTCAGGGTGGCAAGCCGCTGCGCCAACCGGTCGATCTCCCGGCTCAGTTCGAGCGGGTACCGCTCCGGCAGCGGAAACTGCTCCAGCTTCGTGCCGGTGAACTCATAGCGCTCCATCCACGCCTCGGGTTGGATACCCCGACCAATGCCACTCCCAGACTTCCCCTGACTTACGTCCTTGAGCCAGAAGCAGGCGGTCGAGCTGTTGAGTACGCCGAGCAGCCGCAGGTGATCGTCCTCCGACGCCCCCTCCGCCAACTTGATCACCGGCGCCGACTGCTTGAACACCTTCCCACCCCGGTCCAGTACGAAGTGGTTATGCGTAGCCACAAACGCAAACGCAATCGACATCGGCACCTGGAACCTTCGCCGGAAGAACATCGAGTACTCGAACCACTCAAGTCCTCGTTCAAGTTGCGTGTGGCCGTATGCGACCCGGTCTGACAGCACACGTCGCATGGGCCACAGGATGTGCTCGACAGCAGTGTCTAGCGTGGCCGAAAGGTCGTTCTCGTCATACGGCCATGCTGACATCGTCGGTTCGACAACTGCCCAGTCTCGCGTCACGTCTCCTTCGACGATCGGGCGCTGGAAGCGCTTTGGCACTGCCCGCCGCCGGAGCATGCCCGCCCCGAGCATGTATGCACTATCCTCCCGGGTAACCGCACCGAATCCGATCTCCGATACAAGTTTTGCCAGCGAACGGTGGGAACCCGAGCCGATCTCCTTCATGAGAAGGTCGGCGCCGCCGCCGCTCAGGCTCCAAGGGTGTTTGCCCATTCCCTCGCGCGCCAGGTCCGTCGTGCTGACCCAGTCCGACTCGGAGCCCGGCCGGTCGATCTGGCTGACGATCGCGGTCCAGACATGCCCCTTGGCCGGCACGTCGGGCTGTTCGGGTTCGCCGCGCACGCCGAGGACCGCACGCACCGTCGCGGCGCGGCGGCGCTTGTTCGGGCGGCCGATGAGGATGACCGTCGGCGTACCATGTCCTGGAATGAACGCGCCGGAGGTGTCGATGACCTCGGTCAGCTCGACCTCGTCCTGGAAGTAGTTCTCGATGAGCTTCTTGCCGAACTCCCGCTTCATGAACGAGTTCGCCGTGATCTGCCCGACCCAGCCTGCTCCCTCGCCGTTCTCGTCTGAACGCTTCGCCAGCTCGAAGAAGCGCTTCGCGAACGGCACCGTCATGGCGTACTGGCGGTGGCAGACGTCCTTGTAGATCTCCCGGTACGTCTCGTTGAGCGCCCTGTCCTTGACGGTGATATACGGCGGATTGCCCACGACCACGGTGTACCGGCCCGGCTCCAGGAACTCGGCCAGCAGGTCGGCGTCCTCGGTGGCGAACGCGAAGGGCGCACGGTCGTCCGCCATCTCCAGCAGGTCGCCCTGATGGCGCGACTGCCACCAGGCCCACCCGAGCAGCGAGTCACCCGTCGCCACCCGCAGCGGGAACTTCGGTGCACGCTCCAAAGAGGACAGTTCGCACTCCTTCAGCGCCGCGACCATCAACCGGAAGCGCGCGATCGCCACCGCGAACGCGTTGATGTCCACCCCGGTCACCTGGCCGAGCGCACGCTCCACCAGCTCGCGCACATCGGTGCCCGGCTCCCGCTCCTTCCACATCCGTACCAGCCGGTGGAAGGCGCCGAGCAGGAAGTGCCCCGAGCCGCACGTGGGGTCGATGACGGACGTGTTCGCCAGTCCGAACTCGCGTACCGCCGGCTCGAAGGTGCGGTCGAGGATGAACTCCTCGACGAACTCCGGCGTCTGCAGCAGCGCGTAGGTGTCGCGTGCATGTTGGGACAGGTCCTGGTAGAGGTCGCCGAGAAACCGGGTGTCCAACTGGAGCGTGCGCAACGACGCGTACCCCGCTCCCCGGCGGAAGAAGTCCGACAGGGCCTCGGCCGCCTCACCGGAGATGTCGAAGCGCCACACCGGGTTGTGCTCGTCGAAGATCTTCCCGGTCGGGTGCAGCCCGGCCAGGTACTCGAAAGCCGAGCGCAACCAGTGCCGGTCATTGTGCCTGGGGTTGGCGATGAGATACGCCTGGCGGTTCTGCACCGCCCGCTCGACCGGTGCGTGCGACTCGGGTCCGCCGATCCACAGCTTCTCGACAAGCCCGTTGTCCTCGCAGAACCGCACGAACACGCACCCGAGCACCCAGGCCACCGCCGCCTGGTCCAGGACGTCCTCCAGCCAGCTCTCGAAGCTGGCGCCGACCCGATGGGCGTCCTTCGCCCCCGCGTACTCCGCGTTCAACGAAGAAAACAGGGCATCGTCAGCGGGAACCTGCTGGCGCAGATCCTCCACCAGATGCTTCACCTGACCCTGCAACGCTTTCAGCTCAACGGGGCCGGACTGGGCGGGCGTGCTACGGCTCATCGTGGCGTCCTCTGTACAGCGGGGGTGATCCAGGAGTCCGGCAGCCGCAGGGACTGGCTCGTCAACGAGGTGAGCGGCAGCGCTACGTCGTCGAGCATCGCGGGTTCGGGACGGCGCGCGGGCACCAACAGCAGACGCGCCGCCGGACGAGGCCGGCTGGTGTCGGCCAACTCCTGCAATAACCGCATCTGACCGTACCGGGCCAACGGCGCCGCCTCGGTGATGAGCACCAGCCCACCGGCCGCCTCGATGGCCTGCCGTACCGCCGGCACCACATGGTGGGCGACCAGCTCGGTGAGGCTGCGGAAGTCGGGATCGGTCGGCGACCCGTTGTCGGCCGAGACGATCGCCTCCCACGGGAAGTCGAGCGCCCGCAACTGCTCCAGCAGGATGGCGGTCACGTCGACCTCGACCAGGCCCAGCCGGTTCAGCAGTGCGCGCCGGGCACCGGCCAGCTGCCTGAACGACGCGAGCACCACGAGGAAACCATTGCGCCGGAGAGTATCCGCAAGCCGTCTGTCCACTTCGGACGCTTCAGCCGTCCCGCCCAATGGCGCGAGCGACGTGCCGGTGCGGGTACCGGTGAATGACGGCTGGGAGCGCGGGGCGTAGACCTGCGTGGTGGCGTCCCAGAACAGCGGTATGTCGCAGGCCGCCAGCAGGGTGTCGAGGTCGGGGCGGCGGGGCAGCGGTTCGGCATGCGGGAACCGCGCCCGTACCCTCGCCTGCACCTGATCGGTGGCCAGGCGCTGACCGACCAGGCTGCCCACGGCGAGCCGCAGGGCCCGGTCGGCGGCCATACCGACCGGATAGAGCTGAACTTGGGCGTTGACGTCAGCGGCCTCGCCGCTGGCTGCGGCAGCCAGTTGGAGCAGCCGCTGGTCGGACAGCAGCGGCATGTCCTCGGGCGCAACCATGGCCCGCAGCTCCGCGATCGCCCGGCTCCGGGTGGGCAGCGGGTCGGCGGCGGCGAGTTGGGCAGCACGCTTGCCCAGCCGTACCGCGTAGTCCAACCGCTGGGCGGCGGTGGTAACGGCGGCCGGGTCGTCGGGTTCGCGCCCGACGAGCACGGTGGCCGACGTCCGGAACCGCTGGATGGCCAGCCGGGCGTCACCGCCCCGGGTCAGCTCGGCCTCGACAGCGGCGCGGACCAGACCGATTGCCTGCGGCGTCCGCTTCGGCTCCGGGGTGTACGAGCCGCGTGCCGCGATCAGTGCCTCGGCCAGTTCCTCGGCCGCCATGACGCTGCCCCGGGTGTCCAGCAGCGCGACGATCTCATTCCGGACCTGGGTCACCGCGTCGTCGGCCAGCCATGCCTTGGCCGCCTTGCGTAGCCAGATGGAGATCGGCGGTTGGCTCTGCCCGGAGCTCCGCGCCGCCTCCGACTGGGCGGGCCAGCACAGGAAGGTGCCGTCCGGGGTCGGCTTCTGGCCGAGCAGGACTTCCAGCGTCTCCCGTTCGCGGCCCGCACGCTTGGGCAGGAGGGTCCCGCAGACCGCCTCGATGCCGTGCGGGAGCGGGCGGTCGGGCGCCGGCTCCGGTTGCTGTACCGCCAGCATCGGCCGCAGCGAGCGGGCCAGCGCGAGGATTTCCTTGCGGGTGGCGTCGGGTACGCCCTTGGCGCGGGTCAGCGCCGAGGGTTCGTAGTCCAGCAGCTCGCCGAGGGTGTGCACACCGAGGCGTTCCAGTGCCGAGCGGGCCCGTGCGGTCAGCCCGCCGGCCTCCAGCGGAGAGTCCCGGGTGAGATGATGCTCAGGTGGTACCGACTCGGGTATCTCGGTGAAGATGGCCCGCCAGGCGTCGGTCATCTCCTCGGAGGTGGCGAACCTCGCACTCGCGTCGCGGGCAAGGGCGCGGCGGAAGAAATACACCAGCCGGTCCGCGATCGACGGATCGAACGCGGAGGGATCGAGGGTGACCTCGTCGCTGATCGCAGCGGGGTTTGCGTTCTCGCCCCAGCGCGGCAGCGTGCCGGTCGCCATCTCGTACAGCGTCACCGCGGCCGCGAACCGCTCAGCGGCCGCGTCATAGCGCATCCGTCGCGGCGGACCAAGGAAGGGGTCGAGGTAGGGTACGGTCCCGGCGGTCAGCTGGTCGGTGGGGGCTTCGGCCAACGAGAAGTCGAATACGCACAGGTGCGGCTGCTTGTCCTTCGGCCGCGGACGGGCGGCCAGGTTGGCCGGTTTGATGTCGCGGTGCCAGACGCCGTGGCCGTCCAGCAGGGTGACGATGTCGAGCAGATCCTTGCCGTAGCGCTCCAGGAGTTCCAGCGCCAGCCGGCCGTCGTGCAGGTCTTCGGCGAGCGTACGCGGACCCGCGCTCTCCAGCAGCAGCGCGGTGCGTTCGCCGATCGTCACCGGTCCCTTCACCAAGGCCGCGACCTGCCAATGGCCGAGCTTGCCGAGAGCGCGCGCCTCGGCGGCAAGCCGGTCCGCGTGCTGCTCGTCCCGGGCGACCTTGAGCACGAGCTCCCGGTCGTCGTCGGTCTTGACGAGGAACGCGGTCGCGGTGGCTCCGGTACCCAGCCGCCGTACCACGGTCAGGCCACCATCGAGCCGGTCACCCTTGTGCGCCTTGAGCGGGTCGACCACAGGTTCGGGCTCGGGCGCGGTCAGCTCGTCCCAGACCTTGTCCAGGTCCGCCCGGAACTGCCCGACACTGGGGATGCGCTGCGCCGGGTCGCCGCGGGTGGCGTCGTAGACCAGCGTGGCGAGGCTGTGCGGTACGCCGTCGACCACCGCCGCCAGGTTGAGTCCCGCCTCCCGTACCGCGGCGACGAGCTCCTCGGCGCTCGCGGCCGGCGCGTCTCCGGCGAAGACCCGGTACGCCAGGGCACCCAGCGAGAACACGTCGAGCTGGGTACCGGGTACCCGGTCCGCGCTCGTCGCCTCCGGCGCCTGGTACCGGCGGGTTTCGTCGTCGAAGAACAGCTCCAACCCGGCGCCGTCGGTGGATGTGGACAGCCGGGTGACCTGCGTGGCCCCGGACAGCCGGCCCCCGGTTTGCCAGTCCGTGATCACCAGGGCGGGACGTGGAAGGTCCGGATTCGTGACGAAGATCGTCCGGGAGTTGAGCGCCCGGTGAGCCAGCCGCCGCGAGTGTGCGTAGTCGACAATCTCCGCCAGGTCCTGCACGAGCGTCAGTCGTTGAGCCAGCGTCAGCCCGGCTCCGCGCCGGGCCAGCCACTGGTCGAGGCGTTCCCAGTCCCGTTCATGGTCGAAGACCACCGCTGGTCCCCATGCGTGATCAACCAGGTCGACGGCGCGCGGGATACCGGGGTGGTACATGCCTTGCAGCAGCCGGAATTCGCGCTCTGCGGCCCGCCGGATGACGGGGAGCTCCTCGTCTGTGGCCCGGTTTGTCAGGTAGAACCGCACACGCCGGAACCGCGAGGTGTCCATGGTGTGCGCGGCCAGGTAGTCCTGCCAACCGTTGCCCTCCGCGAACGGCTTGGGGAGCAGGAGGAGCTGGCCGACCTTGCGGTCCCGTACACTCGGCCGGATCTTGGCCGCTCGCACCATGTCCACGATCTGCCGCCCGCGCGCCGGGTCGATCAGGTGGGCCGGGTTCTTCGGATGGGCGACGAGGAACTGCTTGAGGCTGGAAAGGTTGGACACGGCGTGCGAGTCCAGGCCGTACACGTGCTGCCGCCCGACCTCGTCCAGCCTCGCACGCATCAGCTCGGCGTGCAGGAAGACGACCGCCCCGACGTATGGCGCCTGCCCCTTGCTGTAGTGCCGGATGAGGCTCGCCAGTCGCTTGGCTTTGCGGTTGGCCAGGATGTACGGGTTGTCCTCCGGGATCAGCCGGCCATTGGGCGCCCGGTGCTGCCACTGGGTTCCGTCGCCGGCAACCTCGCCCTGCCAGTGCTTGAGCTCGATGACATACAGCCCGCTGGGCGTCAAAACCAAGGCATCGAGCTCGTTGATCGAGCCGTCGTTGGCGACGAACTCGACGTTCGCCCAGACGTGGTACGGGTCGGCGTCGGGCAGGTACTCGGCGAGGTTGCGAAGCCCGTCCTTCTCGTGCGCGTACTGGCTGGGGTTGATCTCCTCCCAACGTGGCGAATCCAGGCGCATGTACCCTTCCCTCCCTCAGCCCTGTCCAGTGGAACCTCGGTCGTGGCCAACCCAGCAGCGGATATGTTAGTCGTCGGCCAAGCGACGTGGATCACCTACCGTGGCCAGCCGCGCGCGGAGCGATGGCATGTCATACGTCGGCTTCAGGGCTCTCGAAGGGCATGTCTTCTCCTGGGTCGTTTCGGGCACAGGTGCTACGGGCTGGGAACGCGGTGCGCCCCGAGGTGAGCGAGTATGGCGTGGTTGGCCTCCCAGCCGTCCGGGAACTTGGCCGGGACGTTGAGATGTACCGGTTCGGTGGACGGATGCGCGTCGAGCAGCTCGGGTATTCCGGCTCGGGCCACCGAGGCGAGCTCCCCCGCGAACGCGAAGCGCTGATCGCGGTTGCGGGGCTGGGCAACGACCAGCAACCGGGCCGAGTCCGGATAGTCGCCGACCATCGCCGCCAATGGTGCGTTGGCTTCCCCGGCAAGGGTCAACGGTATGAGTACCAGCGGCCGATCGTGGACGTGGACATGACGTACCGCCGCGATCGGCTGGGCCCGACCGGCTGGTACCGCCTCCGCCCGCGCCAGTGAGGTGAGGGTACTCACGCCACACCGGCCAGAGACTCACGGCGCAGCCGAGCGGCCAGGCGCAGCATCTCGGCGGCTTCCACCTGGTCCGGCGCAGCGGCAAGGGTGCCTTCCGCCAGACCGAGCGCACTGGTCACGGTCTCGATGCCGCCCAGTTCGTCGCGGACCGACCGGCCGAGCGCCGCGGTATCGTCACCTGCCTCATGCCGGCAGAACCGGGCCATCTCGCAGGTGTCCAGGCACTCGGGCGCGTACCGCGCCTCGATGGCATGCAGTTCCCCCGCCAGCTCCACCGCCGGCCGCTGCGGTACGCCCTTGCTGTCAAAGTACAGGTCGAAGGTCAGCCCGGACGGCAGGTCGGCGACGAGAGCCTCGATGCGCTCCAGCCGCGACAACTGTCGCTTGAGGACAGTGAGCTGCTTGCGGACGTGAACGAGGACAGCGGTCGGCCGGTTGGCGAAGTTCTCCGGGCAGACAAGCACGACGTCGTGCGCGACGGTCTCTGGACCGTACCCGAGTTCGGCGAGCAGGCCGCGGAGTCCCAGTACGTATACCGCCGCCTGGGTGACTGCCGCGGCTACCTTGCCCCCGTCGGCCTGCCCGTCAATGACCGCGAAGGACTTGATCTCGACGACGTAGAACCGCCCGTGTAGCTGGAAGGCGATCAGATCGGGTTCGAGGTACGCCGACCGGCCGCCGACGTCCAGGCGCAGCAGCGGGTGGTCGAAGAGGGTACCGGCGTCTTCGCCGGCCGCCGCGGCCCGCGCCATCAGACTGCGGGTACGGGCGTGCCGTACCTCGCGGGTCTCGTTGCCGCCCACCAACTCCAGGTCGTCGTAGGAGACCTCGCGGATGGGCAGATCCAGTTGCTCGCGCAGCAGCCGGAGCAGCTCTGCACAGCCGTTCGCCTTGACCTGCGCCTCGAACGCGTTGCCCCGGGTGATGGCGAACTGCGACTGTCCGACCTGGGCGGGGAATCCAGCGTGCATCGACACCCGCTGCTTGTCCACTCCGGCCGCGTCGAGCACGGCACGGCGGGCGCAGCCCGGGTTGCTGGTCAACGCGGCGATGGTACGGGCGTTGTGGTCACGTGCCGGTACCGCGCCGCGGATGCGGTCCAGGCGACTCTCGGTGTCGTTCACTGCTCTTCCTTCGCGGGGGAAGTGCGCTTGTTCAGGAATCGGTTCCGGTACGGGAGATGGCCCGCAGCCTGCTCCCGAAAAGCTGCTCTACATCGGACAGTTGAGTACGGGCACGGCGTCCGGTTGCCTCGCGGTAGGACCGGTCCGCGTCCTGGTGGATCTCCAGCTCGATCTCGGCGGCGCGGGCTACCACGGCGGGCTTCATCGCGTCGAAGCCTTCGGCGGCACCGGGGATGTTCGCGGCGAACTGCCAGAGCAGCCGGGCCGTCGCGGGCCTGGGATCGGGGATACGGGCGACGTGCTCAGCCACCGCGATGGCGGCGGTCAGGAAGTCGACGCGCGGGCTCAACGGACCGATGACCCGCCGATCCATCGGCCAGGTCGAAACGGTCAGCAGGCCCCGGGCCGCCGACAGCAGATCGGCGGTCAGCGCGCTGCAGATGTAGTACGGCCGGGCGAAGGGGGCGGCGGAGAACGAGCGTTCCTCATCGCGGCGCAGGCTGGTCAGCCTGGCGCCGAGAATCTCCCCGCCGAAGAAGGCGTCGTGTACCGCGACGATCAGTTTCGGTGCCGCCGGTACGGACAGCAGCGTCAACGCCTGGTGAACCTGTTCCCGGACAGGAAGCAGCGGACCGGCCTGCCTCGGAGTCACCGGTGCGACCTCGGCCGGTGCTGCACGCTCCTCGAGGTCGGCCAGCGCCTCCTCCCATGCGTGCTCGGCCTGACGCAGCTCGGCGCGCAGCGCCCGGGCGCGTACCCGATCGCCGCCGATCGCCGCCCGCCGCACTTCCGCCCGCAGCTGGTCGATGCGTTGCTCCAACTTCTCAATGGACTCTGCCACGCTGGCCACCGTACAGTAACCCAGTCTTTTCCAGCAATCCCCAGCTTAGTGATAGTCAGCAATAGCCAGGCTACTGACCGTTACCGCCCGCATGGGAGGGCCTCATGGACGCCGATATGTCCCTTCCGGGCCTCGTGTTCGCCCAGCCGGCCAATGGCGGAGCACCCGACAGGTTGGCCGCCCTCGTCCTGACGGCGAACGTCGCCACCCAACGCACCGCCGGCGGGCCTGCGCAGTGACCACCGATCCGTCGACCATCGTCACCCCTCGCGAAAGGTGCTCCACAGTGGACAGACCGACCTGGTCGTTGATCCTTGACGCCGCCCGCGAACTCGGGGCGCGCCGTTCTGCGGCCAGCCGCTGCGCGGTGAACGGCCGGTACTGGTCGCTGGCCGGGTCGCGGTTGCGGCGCAGTTCCCGGCTGACCGTTGCCGGGTTGCGGCCCAGCTCCCGAGCGATCGCCGGCTCCACCGGGGGTTCCTCGGCTGGTGGGGGTCGGTGCGCGGCGGCGGCGACCCAGGTGCGCGCCGCGATGCGGGCTGTGGCCTTGTCCACGGGCGGGCCGGCTTGGGCGCGCCGGACAACAGGGTCGGGGGCGTCGAAGATCCCCATGGGGACCACGGTCGACGGTGACAGGCGACGTACCCGAGCCGGAACCCGTCCAGCCCTACGCATCCTGTCCGATCCCGTACAAGCTTGCGGCTGTCGACGCGCCGGCCTGCGGCTCACAGGGTAGATCTGACCGAAGCAGCCGGGATCTGGTCAGACCTACCCTGCGGATTCGGTGGATCTCGGAGGTCGGTCATCGATCATGAACTGGCGGCGCGTCCGCAGCCAACCGCTACCACCCCATCCGAACAGCAGCGGCGCGGGCGTCGAACCGTCAGACCGTCGCCACGTCCCACGCGGACGCCCTAGACCTCGCCGGTTCCCCGGCGAAACCTCGTGCATCAGCATCGTCTGGGCCGTGCTCGACCGCGCCGCCCGCGGCTGGCGCGGCTTCACCATGACCGCCAACGGGCTGCGCCTGCTGCAAGACCTCCGCCGCTCGCTACTCCAACC